>Ga0210406_10001466_pt1 | contig 28605 bp, 31 predicted proteins | sample IncBWC30MmetaG_FD_155454 | JGI IMG/M metagenome (GOLD analysis project Ga0210406, IMG submission 155454) | Forest soil microbial communities from Barre Woods Harvard Forest LTER site, Petersham, Massachusetts, United States - Inc-BW-C-30-M | ecosystem: Environmental > Terrestrial > Soil >... | reverse complement strand
TCGAGCTAAATTCCGACCTCGAGACCGACCGGCCGGGTGAAGGTGTTGGCCACCGGCGACCACTTCTTCACATGCGCGATCAGCGCGCTGATCTCCTCCTGCGAGATGCCCTCGCACTCCATGTCGACCTTGACCCGCACGTCGGTGAAGCCGACCGGCTTCTCGCTGGTGTCGCCGGTGCCCCAAACAGCCGTGATGTTGAGATCGCCTTCGAGTTCGAGCTCGAGCTTGTTGACGGTCCAGCCGCGATGCACCGCGTTGGCGTGCAGACCGACCGCGAGGCAGGACCCGAGCGCCGCCAGCGAGGCCTCGGAGGGATTGGGCGCGGTGTCGTCGCCGAGCAGGCCCGGCGGCTCATCGACGATATAAGGCGGCAGGTTGCGGATGTAGTTGGCGTGGCGGAACCTGCCCTCCGCGACCGTCCTGCATTTCAAGGTCTTGATGACCTTCGGATTGGCCTTGCCGTTGGCAATGAGCTGCTCAAGCCCGTTCTTGTCGATGGGGGCAAGGCAACCGGTCAGCGCTGTTTTTTGAACGACCGCGGTCATGAAAATCATCTCCCTAGGCTAGGATACCGAACGGTCTGTTTTCCGCATGAAGCGTGCCAGACGCGGCCTTTTTCAAAACCCAAAGCGCTGTAATGCCTTAAGGCCGGGTGCCTGCGGATTGATCAGGCCCGTTCTGCACACGCGCGAAGCAATTGCCGCTCCCTTGCGATTATTTTGCGCGCAAGGAAGAAGCGACTTGATGATTGCGCCGCGCTTCGCTTAACGTGCGGCCATGGGCAAAGCGGGCAGATCATTTTCGAGGACGCATCCGGTCGCGGGACAGGACGACGAGTCGGCGCGCGGGCGTCTGCTCAGCGCGGCGACGCATCTGTTCTGCAAGAACGGCATCAACGCGACCGGCATCGACGCCATCATCGACGAAGCCGGCACGGCCAAGACGACGCTGTACAAACTGTTCGGCTCGAAGACCAACCTCGTGCACGCGGTGCTGGAAAGCGAAGGCCGGCAGTGGCGCGAATGGTTCATCGGCGCCATCGAAGCCGGCGGCGGCGATGCGCAGACCAAGCTTGCGCGGATCTTCCCGGCGCTGAAGAGCTGGTTCGGCGAGGAGCGCTTCTACGGCTGCCCCTTCATCAATGCCGTTGCCGAGCACGACAAGGATCAGAAGCAGTTCCGCAACATCGCGCTGAAGCACAAGAAGATCGTGCTCGCCCATATCGAGAAGCTCGCGGCCGAAATGGGCGCGGCCGAGCCCGAGATGCTGGCGCATCAGCTTGCGCTTCTGATCGACGGCGCGATCGTCGCCGCGATGGTGTCGCGCAATCCCGGCGTTGCCGACACCGCGGGCCTTGCCGCGGGCGCCCTGCTCGCGCCGTCAAGGGCAAGGAAGGCGAAACGGACGAGCACGGCTCCGGCCGAGCTTGCGGCGGTCTGATCGCGCGCCCCGCAGGCGCGTCAGCGGAAATTACTTGAAGTAATCGTTGACCATGAGCAGGTCGGACTGCGCGGCCGACGTGCCGTTGAGGCTGGCGTCGATGACGCGACGGCAGGCTTCGACGGTCGTGCCATCGCCGAAATCATTTGCGGCTTCGAGCACTATCCAGACGGCATCGGCCGACGTGGGTTCGGCCGCGAGCGCGCTCGCCTCGACGAAGGCGCTGATCTCGGCCAGCACCTTGCGAAGGTGAGCGATGCTTTCCGGCGATAAAGGCTGATCCGGCGCGCGCATGATGGCCTCACTGCGCCCGCGCTTCGAGCTCGCGTTCCGCGCCGCCCTCCACGCCGCCCTTGGTTTGCCCGCTGTTCTTGCGGGTCTGATAGAACTCCACGACGGTCTTGGACGTCTCGGGGTTGAGGCAGTCATATTCCGTCGCGAGCTGCCGCAGCTCTCCGGCGGTGATGCGATGGTCCTTGGCGCCCAGGAACAGCAGCGACATCGTGGTGTCCCAGGAAAAGCCGAGCGACTTGGCGAGAATCAGCAGCACTTCCCTGTTCCGCTCGAACAACAGCGCCCGCTCGACCACGTCGGGCGGCAGCGCGCACATCAGCGCCAGGCCGATCGTGACCTCGTCGATCCTGTGCGCACGCGCATAATCGGAGACGCTTTTCTCATTGAGGTTGCCGAGCCGGTGCTGGATCGACACCACCCGCTTGGCGACGAAATAGCTCTTCGAGACCGGGCCGAATTTCGATTGCAGGTCGCCGGCGACATTGGTCACCGAGTCCTGGATCTGCGCGAACAGGCCGGGCCGCTCCTGCGCAAGGCGGTTCTTCACCTCATTGGAGGCCTTGGCGATCAGCTGCTGAAACAGCTGCCGGGGGATGTCCTGGCGCAGGCCGAGATGCTCGGCAAGGATCGAATCGCCCTCGGCGCGCTTGACCATGTGCAGGAAGCCCGCGCCCGAGAAGCGTGCGCCTTCGTTGCGCGCGACCGAATTGACGACCTCGCGATTGCCGCGCTCGACCAGCACGTCGGTGACCTCCTCGGCGATCGACTTGCGCTGCGAGATCGCAAGCAGATGCGCCTGGTGCTGGCATTGGCCACCAGCGCGTCATTATCAAGCCGCGCCGATCCGCGGAGCACGGGGCCTGCGACCTCGATCGCGTCGTCGAAGGCGAGCTTGCGGATGACATTGATCGGCGCATGGTCGAGCGGCGCCATCCGCTGCGCGAGCTGGGCGCGGGCGACGAGCTCGATCTCGTCGGCGAGCCGATCGATCACCTCGCCGAAGGTCGCGACGTCCTCCTCGCAATAGCGGCCGGCGATCAAGAGATCGGTCGTGTGCCACAGGGCCCGCGTGCGGCTTTCCGCCGTCCCGCGCGCGATCGCCTCTTCGAGGTCCCGAAGCACCGATTTGGTCTGATTCATGGTTAAGCGTAGCTCATCGCAACAGGTACAATCGCTATCAGCATCATACCGTACAGCCTAAACGCGAGCGTTCCGTAAATCGGGACGGTTAAGTATTGCTGCAAGGGCCGCTTAAAATGCGCCGCTTAAAATGCGCCGCGATCCGTAATACTTCCGCCGTCATTCCGGGATGGTGCGCAAGCACCAGACCCGGAATCTCGAGATTCCGGGTTCGATGCTCGCGCATCGCCCCGGAATGACGGCGTCACTTGATGGTTGCTACGCTGCTGCGAAACGATCGCGCAGAAGAGCCGTTCAGCGGTCCGCGGCCGCGCCTATTTCGTCTCCGACATCGCGATCACCAGCCGCGCCAGTTCGTTCGCAAGATTCGACTCGACGTCGCCGACATTCATGTCGAGGACGCGATAGTCGCGGCTTTGCAGCCAGAGCCGCCGCGCGGCGCGATCGGCGACAATCGGCTCGGATTCGTCTGCGTTGACAAGCTCGATCGCAAGCCGGTGCGCGAAGGAGACGAAATCCGGAATGTGCCGGCCGACCGGGGTCTGCCGCTTGAACTGGCCGGCGAAGCGGCGGTCGCGCGTCAAGGTCTGCCAGAGGATGCGCTCGGCATCGGTCGGATTGCGCCGCAGCAGCCGCGCGAGCCCGCGCACCGAGCCGCTGGAATCCGAGGGCTGCGTGCCCTGTCCGTGCTCGGCCAGCAGCGCCCGAAGCCGTGTCGCCTGTTCGCCGTCGAGCACGCCGCCCTTGGCCGGGCCCTTGCGGCCCTCGGCGATCGCCATCACCACGCCGTGCAGCGTATGCATGTCCTGCTTGGTCGGCTCCATGCGGGTGAAGATGTTGCGCAGGTTCACCAGCATCGTGTCGCGCTTCTCCGCCGGCCGCAGGAATTCGACCCTGTCCAGCTCGCGCACGAGATTTTCGAAGAACGCCTGCATCTGATGCTGCGAGGCGCGCTCGGAGCGCTCGGGCATCGCGAACGGCAGCGCGGCTTCGGTCGCGAGCTTGAACCACTCATAGCCCATCAACAGCACCGCCTGCGCGAGATTGAGCGAGGCGAAGCCGGGATTGACCGGAAAGGTGATGATGCGGTTGGCGCGCGCGACTTCCTCATTGGTGAGCCCCCAGCGCTCGCGGCCGAAGAGAATGCCGGCTGTCCCGCCGCTTGCGAGATGGAATGCGATCTCGCCCGCTGCGACTTGCGGCGCCACCACCGGCTTGGCCTGGTCATGGGCGCGTGCGGTCGTGGCAAACAACAGATCGAGGTCGGCGACCGCCTGCTCGACCGTGTCGAACAGCTCAACGCGCTCCAGGATGTGATCGGCCCCGGCCGCCGCGCGCTTCGCGCTCATGCTGGGCCAGCCGTCGCGCGGATTGACGAGCCTCAGCCGCGACAGCGCGAAATTGCCCATTGCGCGCGCCGCCATGCCGATATTTTCGCCAAGCTGCGGCTCGACCAGAATGACGACGGGCCCGGCGAGATCAAAGCCGGTCTTGCTCTTGTCGGTCCCCGCGCCGGTCATCTCGCTCCACTTTCCCGAATCGATATGCGGGCCTTGAGCCGTGTTTCGCGGAAAACCGGTCCAAGAACGCCGCTTGCGGCCCTTCGATTGCCCGTCTGCGTGGATTTCTCAAGCAAAATAATGAGGTTAGTTACCGCTTTTCATGGCGCGCCGAAGCTTTGCGCCGTCCATAGGAGACGGATGGCGACGGCCCGCGGGCAAAACAAGCTGCGACGGCCGCCCGCGATGCAAGGATGGGCGCAAACTGCATAACCCCTTGGCTTCCGCCCGCCCGCCGGCAGTGCTATGACGCGACATATCCCATCCCGCTCTGCACAGGCGCGCTATTCCGAAGAGGGCCCTATTCCCCATGGCAAAAATCAAGGTGACCAACCCCGTCGTCGAACTCGATGGCGACGAGATGACCCGGATCATCTGGCAGTACATCAAGGACAAGCTGATCACCCCGTTCCTCGACGTCGAGCTGATGTATTTCGATCTCGGCATGGAACACCGCGACAAGACCAACGACCAGATCACGATCGACGCCGCCAACGCGATCAAGAAGGTCGGCGTCGGCGTCAAATGCGCCACCATCACTCCCGACGAGGCGCGGGTGAAGGAGTTCGGCCTGAAGGAGATGTGGAAGTCGCCGAACGGCACGATTCGCAACATCCTCGGCGGCGTGGTGTTCCGCGAGCCGATCATCTGCAAGAACGTGCCGCGCCTGGTGCCGGGCTGGACCAAGCCGATCATCATCGGCCGCCATGCCTATGGCGACCAGTATCGCGCCACCGACATCAAATTCCCCGGCAGCGGCACGCTGTCGCTGAAATTCGTCGGCGATGACGGCACCGTGATCGAGCGCGAAGTGTTCAAGGCGCCGGGCCCGGGCGTCGCGATGGAAATGTACAATCTCGACGACTCCATCACCGATTTCGCGCGCGCCTGCTTCAACATGGGCCTGGCGCGCGACTACTCGGTCTATCTCTCGACCAAGAACACGATCCTCAAGGTCTATGACGGCCGCTTCAAGGACATCTTCCAGGACGTGTTCGACAAGGAGTTCAAGGCGCAGTTTGCCGCCAAGAAGATCACCTATGAGCACCGCCTGATCGACGACATGGTAGCGGCCGCGCTGAAATGGTCGGGCGGCTATATCTGGGCCTGCAAGAATTACGACGGCGACGTGCAGTCGGACACGGTCGCCCAGGGCTATGGCTCGCTCGGCCTGATGACCTCGGTGCTGATGACGCCGGACGGCAAGACCGTCGAGGCCGAGGCCGCCCACGGCACGGTGACGCGGCATTATCGCGAGCACCAGAAGGGCAAGGAAACCTCGACCAACTCGATCGCCTCGATCTTCGCCTGGACGCGTGGCCTGTCGCATCGCGCCAAGCTCGACGGCAATGCCGAGCTTGCCAAGTTCGCGGCCACGCTGGAGAAGGTCTGCGTCGACACCGTCGAGGCCGGCTACATGACCAAGGACCTCGCGCTCCTGGTCGGCGCCGACCAGCGTTGGCTCTCCACCACCGGCTTCCTCGACAAGGTTGCTGACAACCTTGTGAAGGCGATGGCGGCGTAAGGGCTCACCCTTTCGCCGAAATGCCGCGTCATTGTCCATGGACGGGTCGCGCGGATGCGCGTCCGTTGCTAGGCTCCGCAATACTCCGGCCGAAAGACTCCGGCCAAAAGACTTGGGCCAAAAGACTCGGGCCAAAAGGCTCCCGCCACGACACTCCGGCCGATTAGATTCCGGCAACGACAGGTAGACGCAGCATGCAAATTTTTCGAAAGACCGCCCTCGCTCTCCTGCTGATTCCGGGCTCGCTTGCCGGAGCCGCCGCCGCAGAAGAGCCGCTTCCCGACGCGATCGCGGCGCCCGGTCTGACGGTCGTCCTCACCGCGCATGCGCAGGGCTTGCAGATCTACGAATGCAAGGCCGGCAGCGACGGCAAGCTCGTGTGGACGTTCAGCCAGCCACAGGCGACGCTGACCGCCGATGACAAGGTCATCGGCCGTCACTCTGCCGGTCCGACCTGGGAGCTTGAGGATGGCAGCGCCGTGGTCGGCAAGGCCGTCGGCAATGCGCCCGGCAAAACCGCGAACGACATCCCCTGGCTGAAGCTCGAAGCGGCGTCCCATCGCGGCAGCGGCACGCTGTCCGAGGTCACGGCCGTGCAGCGGATCAATACGGTCGGCGGCAAGCTCGACGACACCTGCGACCGGCCGGGCACCACGCGCGGGATGCCCTACGCCGCGGATTACGTCTTCCTGCGCAAGTGATGGCGGCGCCATCGGCCGACATCTTTGCGATCATCGACGAACGATCGCACGTCGGTGAGGGCATGCAGCCCCTAGCAACCGCTAGAACGGCTGTCGTCACCCGCGCATGCGGGTGACCCAGTATTCCAGAGTCAATCGTGATCAACCGAGATAGCGAGATGTACTGGATACCCCGCATTCGCGGGGTATGACCACCTCTTCAATTGCTGCACGGCTGATACGAGGATGGGTTTCGTTGCGCCCTCCTATCCTACACTTCCCGCCAACCACCGCCGATCACCGCCGGACACTGCTCCGGCGGCTCCAAGGCACGAAGCAGATGGCTTCTCAAATTCCATCCAAGATAATCAGATTTCCGCTCGTGCTCTTGAGCCTGAGGCCGATTATTTTTTGGTAATCGACTGACTTGTACCAGCCTTCAGCAGACGCGCGTGTCGGAAATTCGATGATCACGGTGCGCGGATGCTGCCACTGACCTTCAAGCACTGTGAGCTCGCCGCCGCGAGCGATGAACTGACCTCCAAACGGCACCAGTGTGCCGGCAATCTGCTTTCGATATTCCGCAAACATCGCTTCATCGTGAACCGTCTCTGCCGCTATCAAATAGGCCTTCATCTGACACTCCACTTCGTCTGACACTCCACTTCATCTGACCGAACCCAGTCGTCGCGCAGACCGCTCAGCACATTTTCTCTCACAGCAATGCTGTACAGCCCAGCCGAAGAGAACGTTTCGCTTTCGGGCCTACTCGGGCGAGACATGCATCGCGTTCAGCGTCTGATTCCATTTGTCGACTTCCGCCTTGAGAAATGCGCTCAAACCCTCCGGTGTGGCCAAATCATCCGAAACAATGGTGGTCGCAAGCACCGCTAATTGTCGCGACAAGGTTGGATCATGTAGAGCCTGTCGCAAGGCAAAGGCGAGCTTGGCGACGACATTCTGCGGCATTCCTTTGGGACCAAGCAGGGCGACCCATACGCTTGTTTCAAGATATGGGAGTCCTGCCTCGTGACACGTCGGCAAATTCGGCAACTGGTCCAGCTTTTCGCGGGAGGTCACGCAATATGCTTTGATATTTCCTGCCTTGATCTGTTCGGCAGTATTGGCGACCTGATCACACATCAGGTCGACCTGGCCTCCGAGCAAGTCGTTCAGTGCGGGGTTCATTCCGCGATAGGAGATGGCCATCAATGAAGCTCCGATGGCATGCGCAAAGAACAGATTGCAGAGATAGGATGCGCTGCCCCGTCCCGCGTCGGCGAGATTGATGGTCTGTTGGTTCGTCTTGATGTAGGCGATGAGGTCGCCCAAATCGTTCGCAGCGATTGCCTTCTTCGCTACGATGACTTGCGGTGTCTTGGTGGCGAGGCCGATCGGATTGAAATCCTTGAGAGGGTCGTAGGTGCGTTTCCTGTAGAGTGCGGGTGCCGCTGCAAAGGTAATGTTATGCATCAGAAGCGTGTAGCCATCCGGAGCAGCCTGGGCCACGCGGCTTGCACCAATTGTACCGCTGGCGCCCCCGACATTTTCGACAACGATCTGCTGGCCCAACTCCTTGCTCATCAAATCTCCGATCCAGCGCGCGAACAGATCTGAAGGTCCGCCCGGAGCATTTGGAACGACGATGGTGATGGCATGGGAGGGATAGTCCTGGGCGACGGCATGGTACGATGCCGTCAGACAAAGAAGGCCAAGCAGACTCAACCAGCGCCCGGCAATCATGGACCTGTCCATCAAGATCCCTGTTCTCATGAGGTCAGCCCGGCAACCCGACCGTTGGTATCGATGGCCGTGGCGTGACCTGCTTCGGTTATCCCGTTGGGAGCCGACACCAAGTCGCACCGCCGCCTGTACCCCCACCCATACCATACCCTGCCAGATCGATGAGAGCGCCAGGGAATATACGGATTTCGACGTCGTTTAGCCGCCCCTTAGCGGACATGCGCGGCTCGGGATCGTTGCAGCGCAAATGACCCGGTCATCAGCGTCTTGCAGTTTCAGCTTCTTGCAGTTTCAGGGTCTTGCAGTTAGCGGCGCGGCTTGCTCCGTTGCCGCCGCCCAACCCCGAAGATACTCGCGGCGGCCCGTCACGTCAGCGCTGTGCGGCCAATCGGCAACGCGCTCACAGCCACAGCGCCCGAAATCGAGTTGCATACAACGTATATCCGCTTTTCTCCGGACCGCCGTTAGTTTGTCGCGGGTGCGCGAATCAATTAGCAATCATTAGTCCTGCGGCGATCCGCCGCCAGCCGGTTGCAGCGTCGGAATCAAATTAACAACCATTAGTTTCGCGGCGATTTGCCGCCAGTCGATTGCAGCGTCGGAATCAAACTAACAACCATTAGTTCCGCGGCGATGTGCCGCCAGTCGGTTGCATCATCGGTTATATCGGGGGACGCAATGGTTTTGGCAGTCAGCCGGTTGCGCACGCGCAACCCTGGGCACACGTGCGGCAAAGAACGACCGCGCGGTCAGGCAATTAACAGCACTGCCACCGCAGTCAGGCGGTTCGGCAGGCGAAAGCTGTTCTTGGCGACATGTTTGCTGCTGTCGTCCATTGGCGATTCCTTCGCACACACAGTCTCGATTGGCTACGAGGCCCTGGGAGGAGGCGTTTTTGATGTTTGGTATGGGACATACCACAGCGGGGTTAATTATACAGAAGGCTCCCTTCAATTGGTCGGACCTTCGATTTCAACGACCGTCGCCTTTACAATGCTCGTCGCGACCAAGCCGAGCGGATTGATCGATGGCACAACAAATTTTTATTCCAACGCCGCCGGAACTGCTCTAACCGGCACGCCCGTTCCTATCTCCCATAATGGCGGCTCCTTTAACGGACTAGCTTCGAGCGTGTTGGCTTGGCAGGGAGTACAGTTTACGGGAATTACAAAACCAGGAACCTACACTTTTACCTACATTCCGATCGCAGTTCCAACTGTAGAGTGGGACCCGATCGGCAACGACATTTTGACGGCAACCTTTGCGTTATCTGCACAGACACTGGGTACGACCTTCACTTCGCTCCTACCACTGGGGTCGCCAACCAACGTGCTCAACGTGGCGGCCGCGCTCGACAATTCCGTAGCTTAGCTAATGGCGGCACGTTGCAGGCCGGGCTCCAGAATCTTTACAATCTAACGCCGGCTCAGCTGACCGCCGCGATGAGCGCGCTTTCCGGCGAGGCCGCGACCGACAGCGAAAGGGGTGCATTCGCGCTGATGAACCAGTTTCTCGGCCTCATGCTTGATCCGTTCGTCAATGGACGTGACTGTGGCGAGGGCTTAGGTCCCCAGCGCGACCCGTTGCTCGGTTGGCCCGACTGCAGCGGCCGGCAAGCGATTGGCTTGGCGCCGGATCAGCAAGCAAGCTTTCCGCCTGACATCGCGCTTGCATATGCCTCGGCGCTCAAGGCGCCGCCGAAGCAGCCATTCGATCAACGCTGGACCGCATGGGGATCGAGTTTCGGGGGCAGCAGCACCACCAACGGCAACGCGGTCGTCGGCTCGAACAATGTTACCGTACGCGACTACGGTTTTGCCAGCGGCATGGATTATCATTTTTCGCCAAGCACGCTAGCAGGGTTCGCGCTCGCCGGCAGCGGCACCAATTGGGGCCTGGCGCAGGGTCTCGGCGGCGGCCGAAGCGATGCGTTCCAGGTTGGCATCTATGGCAAGAGCTATTTTGGTCCGGCCTACGTTGCGGCGGCCCTTGCCTTCACCAGCAACTGGTTCACCACAAACCGCCTCGTGCTCGGCGATCAGCTCACCGCAAAGTTCAGCGGTGAAAGCTTTGGTGGTCGCCTTGAGATCGGCTATCGCTTCATCGTGCCATCGCGCGCAGGTCGGTTCGAGATTTCCCCTTACGCCGCGGTTCAGGCGCAGTCGTTCCATACTCCGAGCTACAGCGAGACCGATCTCAGCGGCGGCGGCCTCGGGCTGAGCTTCAATGCCATGAATGGGAGCGATACCCGAAGCGAATTGGGCACGCGCTTCGCCGATATGACCGCGGTCAACGGCATGCCGCTGATCTTGCGTGCGCGGCTCGCCTGGGCCCATGACTGGGTCGACAATCCCGCGCTGAATGCAGTCTTCCAGTCGCTTCCCGGCGCGAGCTTTGTCGTCAACGGCGCATCGATCCCCGCTGATTCCGCGCTCGCCTCCGTCGGCGCCGAGCTGCACATGACCGCGCGCTGGTCGGTGCTCGCCAAGTTCGACGGCGAGTTCGCGAAGCGTTCGCAGACCTACGCCGGTACGGGAACGTTGCGGTATACGTGGTGAGGAACGTGCCCATTTGATCGGGCGAACGAAGCAGAGCGCGCCAACGCAGTGATCGAATAGGCGAGCCGATGTCGGCTTTTGTGCCGCTTGTGGGTGTCAAGCGGACGTTCGACCAAAACGACCGAACGGTCTCGACTTATGAGTATGAGTCCACGCCCTTAGCGCCCATTGGCGATCCAGACCATTTGCCCGTCAGGCAAGGTGATCGGGCTTCGTCCTCCCAATCGCCCTTCGGCACGCCCGAATTGTCCTGCGCCTGACAGCCAATTTCACCAGCCATTACAACGCCGACTCGCTCGTCCAGTCCTGATCCGAAAAATAAATCGCTTCGCGAACTCGTAAAATCAGCCTTATCGTTCGCACGTTCCGGTCCTGATGAGGGGCGTACGCGTCGTCACGAACGTTGGACCGTGAATGCGATGGACGTGGCAGCATCAGGCGCTTTTGCGTAAGATGACTGATGCTGATGCGGACGGCGAAGTCGTGTGGTCCTGGCGCCCCGACGCTGGCGCTAAGCTTGCGAAGATGCTCCGCATCACGCGGGTGACGGTGGCAAACAAGCCCGGCTCACCGGGGAGAGCGCGTATAAGCCGTAAAACCATCGCGCAGGGAAGGCCGGACTGTCCGGCTCGTACCTGTGGTTCCTGCGCCCCGTGCATTTTTTACGCACGGGGGCCATGGGTGCGATCGGCACCCGGCCTTCCCTGCGCCCTCATCAATCGAAGAGGGCGCAAGCTTCATGAACCCCTCGGGCGCCACGCGTCGCGGGATTGTTGAAGCGCGCCCATAAGGCTGTTTGACTCGTTTGAAGAAGAACACCAGAAGCGGTGCGTTCACGACGCTTCGAAACCGCCGCCTATTCGCCCGGCTGATCATCGTGCGCGGCCTGCGCAATCTCGGCCTTGGCGAGATCGCCTCCCTCGCCGAGCCGCGCCTGGGCGGTCTTGTGCACATGCGCGGCGAGCGCCGGCATGCGCGCAATCAGCGCGTGGAAATCCTGCGCATCCAGCACGAGGAGCCGCGTCTTGCGCGTCGCGGTCACCGTGCCGCTGCGATGGGTCCGCCGCAACAGCGCGACCTCTCCGAAGAAGGTGCCGTCGGTCAGCCGCACGCGCCGCTCCGGCAATTCGATCTCGACCTCGCCGGCGGTGATGAAATACATCGAGGAGGCCTTGTCGCCGCGCCGCACCAGGACTTCGCCCTGCTCGATGGTCCGCGCCCGCAACAACCGCATGATGTCGGAGATCTCGACGGCGGTCAGATGCGAGAACAGCGGCACGCGCGCCAGCATGCCCCAGGTCACGACGAAATCGCGCCGCCTCACCTCATCGGCGAACGCCGTCGAGATGATCGCGACCGGCAGCGCGATCATGGTGAGCCCGCCGATGATCGTGAATACCGATACGATCTTGCCGAGCGGCGTCACCGGCACCACATCGCCATAGCCGACGGTGCCGAGCGTCACGATCGCCCACCACATCGCCTGAGGAATGGTGCCGAACTTGTCGGGTTGAACATCGCGCTCGATGGCGTAGAGCAGCGAGGCGAACAAAAGCACCGCGCCGGCCAGGATCACGAGGCAGCCGGTCAGCGCCCGCCGCTCGGCATGAATCGCCGCGAGCAGCGAGCGCATCGCCGGCGAATAGCGCACCAGCTTGAAGAACGGCAGGCCGCCCAGCACGGCGAGCGCCGGGCGGTCACCGAGGGCGAGCGCGACCGAGGGCGCGGCGAAGGCCAGGAGATCGATGATGCCGAGCGTCGAGCCGGCATAGTCGATCCGGTCCTGCAGCGGCGTCCGCTTGCGCGGCGTATGACCCGCCACGCTCCACAGCCGCGCGACATATTCCAGCGCGAACACCGCGATGGCTGCGATCTTCACCGCTGCGAACAGCGGCCCGAAGCGCGCATCGAACTCGGGCACCGAGGCCAGCACCATGGCGAGCACATCGAGGATGATGACCGCGACGATCAGCCGGACGAAGCGCGAGCCGAGCGAGCGCGGATGCTGATCATGATCGAGCAGTTCATAGAGCCGGTCCCTGAGATCGGGGTCACCCAGCACTGGCCTGCCCGAGATGATCGCCACCTTGTCGTCCTATGCCCCCGCCATCGCCTTCTCGATCGCCGACAGCGCGGCATCGGCCTTGGCACCGTCGGGCCCGCCGGCCTGCGCCATGTCGGGACGGCCGCCACCGCCCTTGCCGCCCAGCGCTTCGGAAGCGATCCGCACCAGGTCGACCGCGTTGTAGCGCGAGGTGAGATCCGGCGTCACGCCGACCACGACGCCGGCCTTGCCGTCGCCGGTGACGCCGACGATGGCGACGACGCCGGAGCCGAGCTGCTTCTTGCCGTCATCGGCGAGGCTCTTGAGATCCTTCATCTCGATGCCCTCGACCGCGCGCGCCATCAACTTGACATTGCCGACCTCGCGCACGCCCGACGCCGCGGCGCCGTTCGAGCCGCCGCCGCCCATCGCGAGCTTCTTGCGCGCGTCGGACAATTCCCGCTCAAGCTTCTTGCGCTCGTCCATCAGCGCGGCGATGCGCGCAGGCATGTCGTCCAGCGAGGTGCGCAGCTCGTTCGCGGCGGTCTTGGCCAGCGCGATCGTGTCATTGGCGTGCTTGCGCGCATGGTTCCCGGTCAGCGCCTCGATGCGCCGAACGCCCGAGGACACCGCGCCCTCGCCGATCACCGAGATCAGCCCGATATCGCCGGTGCGCTTGACATGGGTGCCGCCGCAGAGCTCGACGGACCAGCCAAGCGCGTTCTGACCGTGCTCGCGCGCGCCCTTGCCCATCGAGACCACGCGGACCTCGTCGCCATATTTCTCGCCGAACAGCGCGCGCGCACCCGCCTCGCGGGCTTCGTCAAGAGCCATCAGGCGGGTCGTGACCTCGTCGTTCTCAAGCACGGCATCGTTGGCGATGTCCTCGACGCGGGCGAGCTCTTCGGCGCTGATCGGCTTCGGATGGGCGAAGTCGAAGCGCAGCCGGTCCGGCGCGACCAGCGAGCCGCGTTGCGCGATGTGATCGCCGAGCACCTGGCGCAGCGCTTCATGCAACAGATGGGTCGCGGAGTGATGGGCGCGGATCGAGGAGCGCCGCGCGTGGTCCACGTCAAGCTGCAAGGCCGCGCCGGCCTTCAGCGTTCCCTGCTCGACCGTGCCGGTATGCACGAAGAGATCGCCGGCTCTCTTCTGCGTGTCGGTGACACGGAATTTGACGCGGTCGCCGCTCATCACGCCGGTGTCGCCGACCTGTCCGCCGGACTCCGCATAGAACGGCGTCTGGTTCAGAACGATCGATCCGCTCTCGCCCGGCTTCAGGCTCTCGACTTCCTTGCCGTCTTTCACCAGCGCCGTGACCACGCCCTCGGCGGTCTCGGTCTCATAGCCGAGGAATTCGGTGGCGCCGAGCTTCTCGCGCAGCGGGAACCAGACGCTCTCGGCCGCCGTGTCGCCGGAGCCGGCCCAGGCCGCGCGGGCCTTCTCGCGCTGGCGGTTCATCGCATCGGTGAAGGAGGCCTGATCGACGCTGATGCCGCGCGATTTCAGCGCGTCCTGGGTCAGGTCGAGCGGGAAGCCATAGGTGTCGTAGAGGGTAAAGGCGGTGTCGCCATCGAACATGTCGCCTTTCTTCAGGCCGGCGCTCTTCTCGTCCAGGATGGCAAGCCCGCGCTCCAAGGTCTTGCGGAAGCGCGTCTCCTCCAGCCGCAGCGTCTCCTTGATCAGGCCCTCGGCCCGCACCAGCTCCGGATAGGCCTGCCCCATCTCGCGTATCAGCGCGAACACCAGACGGTGCATCAACGGCTCGCGCGCGCCGAGGAGCTGGGCATGGCGCATCGCGCGGCGCATGATCCGCCGCAGCACGTAGCCGCGGCCCTCGTTCGAGGGCAGCACGCCATCGGCGATCAGGAACGAGGAGGCGCGCAGATGGTCGGCGATCACGCGCAGCGAGGCCTTCTGCTCGCCATGCGGATTGGCGCCGGTGAGATCGGCAATCGCGCGGATCAGCGCGACAAAGAGATCGATGTCATAATTGTCATGCACGCCCTGCAGCACCGCCGCGACGCGCTCCAACCCCGCGCCGGTATCGATCGAGGGTTTCGGCAGGGGATTGCGCGTTCCCCCTTCGAGCTGCTCGAACTGCATGAAGACGAGATTCCAGATCTCGATGAAGCGGTCGCCCTCGGCTTCCGGCGAGCCTGGCGGTCCGCCCCAGATCTTGTCGCCGTGGTCATAGAAGATCTCCGAGCAGGGACCGCAGGGGCCGGTATCGCCCATCTGCCAGAAATTGTCGGAGCCAGCGATGCGGATGATGCGCGACTCCGGCAGGCCGGCGATCTTCTTCCAGAGATCGAAGGCCTCGTCGTCGTCGATATAGACGGTCGCGGTCAGCTTCTCCTTCGGCAGGCCGAACTCTTTGGTGACGAGGTTCCAGGCCAGCTCGATCGCGCGGTCCTTGAAATAGTCCCCGAACGAGAAATTGCCGAGCATCTCGAAAAAAGTGTGGTGCCGCGCGGTATAGCCGACGTTGTCGAGGTCGTTGTGCTTGCCCCCCGCCCGGACGCATTTCTGCGAGGTCGTGGCACGCACATATGGCCGCTTCTCCACCCCGGTGAAGACGTTCTTGAACTGCACCATGCCGGCATTGGTGAACATCAAGGTCGGGTCGTTGCGCGGCACGAGCGGCGACGACGGCACGATCTCGTGGCCGTTCCGGGCAAAGAAATTGAGAAAGGTGGACCTGATCTCGTTGACGCCGCTCATGTTCAATCCAACCGGGAGTTTGCCGGGCACTGGCCGAATAAAGCGGAGTTGGTCCGCGAAGTGCTTTTAGACAAGGGCAGTCGGACTGTCCAGAAACTGTGCAGGGAGATCATGGACTTGCCGCAGGCGCTTAACAGAGCCGTTGATAGCTGCTGCACCTGCGTTGACAGGCTTGGCAGGCTCGTGTTTTCTTACCCCCGTTCACGACAGCCACGTCGGGAGAGACCGGCTTCACTGCCGGCGCCGAAGGAGCAACCGCCCCGGAAACTCTCAGGCAAAAGGACCGTGTGGCGAGGACAGCATCTGGAAAGAGGCGCCAAGGGCGAAAAAGGCCTGGCGTCCGCCGACGGGATAATACTCTCAGGCAAAGCTACAGATGGGGCTTCGATGTGTTCCTCAGGGAATCCGCCCTGGGAACCACGAGGGCCCCTTGATGCTTGCGCGCGATGCTCTCCAACGCACCCCTCTTCACGCCCTGCATGTCTCGCTCGGGGCCAAAATGGTGCCGTTCGCGGGCTACGAGATGCCGGTGCAATACGCAACCGGCGTCTTGAGGGAGCATCTCCATACCCGCAGCTCCGCCGGGCTGTTCGACGTCTCGCATATGGGCCAGATCATCCTGCGCGCGAAATCAGGGCGCATCGCGGACGCGAGCCGCGCGCTGGAGGGGCTGGTGCCGCAGGACATCCTGGGCGTTGCGCCGCGGCGGCAGCGCTATGCGCAGTTCACCAATGAGGGTGGCGGCATTCTCGATGATCTCATGGTGGCGAATTTCGGCGACTATCTGTTTCTGGTGGTCAACGCCGCCTGCAAGGAAGCGGACGAGGCGCATTTGCGCGCGCTGCTTTCCGATGTTTGCGTGATCGAGCCCCTGCCTCACCGCGCGCTGCTGGCGCTGCAGGGGCCGAAGGCCGAGAGCGTGCTGGCAAGATTTTGCGCAGACGCACCGGCGATGCGGTTCATGGACGCCGGGCCACGCAAGGTCGCCGGTTTCGACTGCTTTGTCTCCCGCTCCGGCTACACCGGCGAGGACGGTTTCGAGATTTCAGTTCCGAGCGGACAGGCCGAAGAGCTCGCAAAACACCTGCTCGCGGAAGCGGGGGTGCTGCCGATCGGGCTCGGCGCGCGGGACAGTCTGAGACTGGAGGCCGGACTTTGCCTCTACGGCCATGACATCGACACCACGACCACGCCGGTCGAAGCTGCGCTGGAATGGTCGATCCAGAAGGCCCGCCGCACCGGCGGCGCGCGCTCTGGCGGCTTTCTCGGCGCTGAGAAGATTCTTGCACAGCTCGACCAAGGCGCGCCGCGCCGCCGCGCCGGCCTCAAGGCGGAGGGTCGCGCGCCGGTGCGCGACGGCACCGCGCTGTTCGCCGATGCCGCCTCGCCGGAGCAGATCGGCGCGGTCACGTCCGGCGGCTTCGGCCCGAGCCTGAATGCGCCGGTCGCGATGGGCTATCTGCCCACGGCCCTCGCGGGCGCCGGCACGCAAATCTTTGCCGAGGTCCGCGGCCAGCGGCTGCCGCTGAAGGTCGCCGCCACGCCTTTTGTTCCCAACACCTATAAGCGCTGAGGGCAAACCCATGACCACCCTGTTCACCTCCGACCACGAATGGCTCCGCATCGAAGGTGATGTCGCCACCGTCGGCATCACCGACTACGCGCAGTCGCAGCTCGGCGACGTCGTGTTCATCGAGCTCCCGAAAGTCGGCAGGACGCTGAAAAAAGCGGAAGCCGCCGCCGTCGTCGAATCCGTGAAGGCCGCCTCCGACGTTTATGCGCCGCTCTCGGGCGAGGTGCTGGAAGTGAACGAGGCGATTGTCGCTGAGCCGGCGATGGTCAATTCCGACGCGAGTGACAAGGCGTGGTTTTTCAAGCTGAAGATCGCCGACAGAAGCGAGCTCGGCGGGCTGATGGACGAAGCCGCCTACCAGGCACACACGGCATAACCAACGAGGCACTTATGACCAGCCAGCGCAAATTTACCAACGAAGCCGCGACGACCTTCGTCCGCCGCCATGTCGGCCCCTCGCCCCGCGACGTCGCGGCGATGCTGGAGACCGTCGGCGCGAAGAGCCTCGATGCCTTGATGAACGAGACGCTGCCGGCGTCGATCCGCCAAAAGGCGCCGCTCGATCTCGGGCCCGCTTTGAGAGAGACCGAGGCGCTGGCGCATATGGAGGCGCTGGCCTCGCAGAACCGGCTTTTCACCTCCCTGATCGGCCAGGGCTATGCGGGCACGATCCTGCCGGCGGTGATCCAGCGCAACATCCTGGAGAATCCGGCCTGGTACACGGCGTATACGCCCTATCAGCCGGAGATCAGCCAGGGCCGCCTGGAGGCGCTGTTCAACTTCCAGACCATGATCGCAGACCTCACCGGGCTCGACGTCGCCAACGCGTCGCTGCTCGATGAGGCGACTGCGGCGGCCGAGGCCATGACGCTCGCGGAGCGCACGTCGCAGGCCAAGACAAAATTCTTCTTCGTCGATTCCGAAACGCATCCGCAGACGCTGGCCGTGCTGCGCACCCGCGCCGAGCCGCTCGGCATCGATCTCGTCGTCGGCGATCCCCTCACCGATCTCGCGTCCGTCGAGGTGTTCGGCGGCCTGCTGCAATATCCGGGCACGACGGGGGCGGTGCGCGACCTCAAGCCCGCGATCGCCAAGCTTCACGAGAAGGGTGCGCTGGCCGTGGTTGCCGCCGATCTGTTGGCACTGACGCTGATTGCCTCGCCCGGCGAGCTCGGAGCCGACATCGCGATCGGCTCGGCCCAGCGCTTCGGCGTGCCGATGGGCTATGGCGGGCCGCATGCCGCCTATATGGCAGTGCGCCATGCCCTGAAACGTTCGTTGCCCGGCCGCATCGTCGGCCTCTCGGTCGATTCGCGCGGGGCACCGGCGTATCGCCTCGCCCTGCAGACCCGCGAGCAGCACATCCGCCGCGAGAAGGCGACCTCCAACATCTGCACCGCGCAGGTGCTGCTGGCGGTGATCGCCTCGATGTATGCGGTCTATCACGGCCCGGAGGGGCTGACCGAGATCGCTCGAACCGTCCATCGCCGCACGGCCGTGCTGGCGGCAGGACTGCGCCGGCTCGGCTTCAAGCTTGTGAGCGACGCCTTCTTTGACACGGTGACGGTGGATGTTGGCGCCAAGCGCGACGAGATCGCGGCCCGCGCGCTGAGCGAGATGATCAATCTCGGCATCGGCGACGGCCGCCTCCGGATCGCGCTGGACGAGACTACGACAGCGGACATCGTCGAGGCGGTGTGGCGCGCCTTCGGCGGCAAGCTCGTCTATGCCGAGGTCGAGGCCGGCACACGCGAGGCACTGCCCGTGGAATGGAAGCGCAAGAGCCGCTTCCTGACTCATTCGGTGTTCCACGCCCATCGTTCCGAGACCGAGATGCTGCGCTATATGCGCAAGCTCTCGGACCGCGACCTCGCGCTCGACCGCGCGATGATCCCGCTCGGCTCGTGCACCATGAAGCTGAACGCGACTACCGAGATGATCCCGCTGACCTGGCCGGAGTTTGCGACGCTGCATCCGTTCGCGCCGCGCGAACAGGCCGCCGGCTATCACGCGCTGTTCGCGCGGCTGGAAAAATGGCTCTGCGAGATCACCGGCTATGATGCGATCTCGCTGCAGCCGAACTCCGGCGCGCAGGGCGAATATGCCGGGCTGCTCGCGATCCGCGGCTATCATGCCGCACGCGGCCAGGCGCATCGGAATGTGTGCCTGATCCCCTCGTCGGCCCACGGCACCAACCCGGCCTCCGCCCATCTGGCCGGGATGAAGGTCGTGGTGGTCGGCTGCGATGCACGCGGCGATGTCGATGTCAACGATCTCCGCGCCAAGGCGGGGGCGCATTCGAACGATCTCGCGGCGGTGATGATCACCTATCCCTCGACCCACGGCGTGTTCGAGGAGCATATCAGTGAGATCTGCGACATCGTGCACGACCATGGCGGACAGGTCTATCTCGACGGCGCCAATCTAAATGCGCAAGTGGGCCTCGCGCGGCCCGGCGATTACGGCGCCGATGTCAGCCATCTCAACCTGCACAAGACGTTCTGCATTCCCCATGGCGGCGGCGGTCCCGGCATGGGCCCGATCGGCGTCAAAGCGCATTTGGCGCCATTCCTTCCGGGGCACCCCGCGACCGATGGCGCGACACCGCACGCGATAGGGCCGGTCTCGGCGGCTCCGTTCGGCTCGTCGTCGATCCTGACGATCTCCTACATCTACATTCTGATGATGGGCGGCGAAGGGCTGAAGCGGGCAACCGAAATCGCCGTTCTCAACGCCAACTATATCGCGAGCCGGCTTCAGGCGCATTTTCCAGTGCTCTACCGCAACGCCCGGGGCCGTGTCGCCCATGAATGCATTGTCGATCCGAGGGGTTTGAAAGCCGCTTGCGGCGTCACTGTCGATGACATCGCCAAACGGTTGGTCGACTACGGCTTTCACGCCCCGACCATGAGCTTCCCGGTACCGGGCACGCTGATGATCGAGCCGACCGAATCGGAGTCGAAAGCCGAACTCGACCGGTTCTGCGAGGCGATGATCGCGATCAGGCAGGAGATCGCGGAGGTCGAGAACGGCCGCTTCAAGATCGAGGCCTCGCCGCTTCGTCATGCCCCGCACACCGTGCACGACATCGCCGACGATGCTTGGACCCGCGCCTATAGCCGTGCCGAGGGCTGCTTCCCGGCCGGCACCTCGCGAACGGACAAATACTGGTGTCCGGTCGGACGCGTGGACAACGTCTATGGCGACCGCAACCTGATCTGCTCGTGTCCGCCGATTGCGGATTACGCGCTGGCGGCGGAGTGACGGTTTCGCTTGCGCCCTCCCCTCAGGGAGCAGAACGGGCGCCGCGACGTCGGCAACTCAACGTTCGTGGCGCCCGAGCCATTTCCGTTCCGATTGAATCGGAACGGAGGCTCTGGTCTCTTGTTTTGGAGCGTTTTCTTCACGCGAACTGGTACCCACCCCGCATCCAGTGCGGGGCAGGCCCCGATCCAGTGCGGGGCAGGCTTTCGCTCGAAAACGCTCTCACTGCCCGCAGGCAGAACTCACTCCTCCGCGGGCTCCTCGCTGTCGTCGGCTTCGCGTTCGCCGGCCAAAATCTGCTCCGCAATCAGGCCGGAGTTCTGTCGGATCGCGGTCTCGATCTTGGTGCTGATGTCAGGGTTGGCCTTCAAGAATGACTTGGCGTTCTCGCGACCCTGGCCGAGCCGCTGGCTGTCATAGGAGAACCAGGCGCCGGATTTTTCGACAACGCCGGCCTTGACGCCGAGATCGAGGATCTCGCCCATCTTGGAGACGCCCTCGCCATACATGATGTCGAACTCGACCTGCTTGAATGGCGGCGCCAACTTGTTCTTCACCACCTTGACGCGCGTGCTGTTGCCAATCACCTCGTCACGCTCCTTGATCGCGCCGATGCGGCGGATGTCGAGGCGGACCGAGGCATAGAATTTCAGCGCATTGCCGCCGGTAGTGGTTTCGGGCGAACCATACATCACACCGATCTTCATACGGATCTGGTTGATGAAGATCACCATCGTGTTGGACTTGTTGATAGAGGCCGTGAGCTTGCGCAGCGCCTGGCTCATGAGCCGCGCCTGCAGGCCCGGCAGGGACTCGCCCATCTCGCCCTCAAGCTCGGCCTTCGGAACAAGAGCCGCGACCGAATCGACCACCAGCACGTCGACCGCGCCCGAGCGCACCAGCGTGTCGCAGATTTCCAGCGCCTGTTCGCCTGTGTCGGGCTGTGAGATCAAAAGCTCGTCGATGTTGACACCAAGCTTGCGCGCATAGATCGGATCGAGCGCATGCTCGGCGTCGATGAATGCGCAAATGCCGCCCTTCTTCTGCGCTTCCGCCACGCAATGCAGCGCCAACGTCGTCTTGCCCGAGGATTCCGGCCCGTAGATTTCCACGATCCGCCCCTTCGGCAGGCCGCCGATGCCGAGCGCGATGTCGAGCCCGAGCGAGCCGGTCGAAACCGTATCGACATCCATCGAACGGTCGTTCTTGCCGAGCCTCATCACCGAGCCCTTGCCGAACTGGCGCTCGATCTGGGACAGGGCTGCGGACAGCGCCTTACTCTTATCCATGGACGAACCTTCGACGATACGTAGGGCGGGGACGGACATAGGCCAAGCTCCTTATGGCGGGGATTCGGTTGGGCGACAAACGGTTAACGAAACGGGCCGGGTGTAAAAAACAACGTACCCTATTTGTTCTAAGTTCGCAATATGTTCTCGCCAGATGGCGGTATTCAATCCCCAGTGTCCCAACCGATCAGCGTCCTAACCGAATTGCGAGGGCTCTGGTTTGCTCCAGGCCCGCTTCATGCAATCCACGACCCGCGCCTTCAACCCGCCCAAAATGGACGCCAAGTTCCGTTCGCGGTCTTGTGAGGCTTCCGTGTCAGCAACCTGATCCAGGGTGGAGACGTTCTGTCAAAAGGCCGAAAAAGACAGGAACGGGAATCCCATGAAGAAAGGTGACATCACCTGTCCCGCCTGCGGGGCCGGATTTCGCCGAATTGAGCTATCATTTGCGCGCGGGACCAACGGCGAATATCGCTGCCCTGCCTGCGACGAGCTCTTGGAGATCTTCGACGGCAGCAAGCTCGTCGCCTATCGCTTGACAGTGCAGCCGCCGGTCAGAAGCTCTCCGACCTAGGCCCTCGCGCGACGCTTCCCTTCACGTTTTCGTTCAAGCTTTCTTTGGCGCCCCCTCCGTAGTTCTCCAGCCATGAACAGGGTTCCGAGGGTAACCTCGGTTGGCGGCTTTTTTCAAAGGAATCGGCCCTCTCGCGACGCCACCCCGCCATCCAAGTGCGCGGCGGGCTTTCGCTCGAGAACGCTTCAGCCCAGGGGCCACTTTCGCGCTGCGGCGCCTCGCTGAACGTGCCCCTTGCGATGCTGAGTCGCTTTGGGCGAATTCATCCTCTGGTAGTTCCGGAACTCAGAATTGGCGGAAAGCAAAGACGAAAATTCAGGCTCTGCATTATTCCGATTTGCAAATTAGCAAATTGGGGTCATTATTGATTCACCGGTCGGATCAGATGCCAGCCCCGTCGACCGGGGAGGCCCGGCGCGCGACCATGGGGCAGCGCAGCCGGGCCCTACGCTTCCTCCAAACTCAGCTACGAGTTTCGTGCGCGACCCTCGCCCGTGCTCATGCGCGCTGGTCTGCCTTGCGGCGATCGTGCCGGCCGGGAGAGCCGGCGTACCAGCGGCGATCCCGCCTCTTCGTTCTCTCTCCGGTTCAGGATAGCGCGCGCCGGCCATCACTGCGCCGTCATGAGCAAACCAAACCATTGTTTTGCTTCGTCTTTGACGCCTCCGTAGTCTTCCGGGCTAGCCTCGCCTTCCGCGGGAACGGTATCGCAAAGCAACAAAAACGTGCAGCATCAGCCGCGAGAGGGCCAGAGGGCGAGTGATGACCTACAAGGGCGTTGAGTTCACGGTGTCCATGACGGCGGTTCCCGACATCTGGAAATGGCAGTTCCGGATCGGCGAATCGACCAAGTCAGGCAAGACCGAAGCGAAGCTTCAACTTCTGGCAGTACGGCGCGTCCAGTCGCTGATCGATCGAGAACTCAAGAAGCTCATTCGCGCCGCAAATTGATTTCCGCGCTATGGCCAAGAGAAAAAACGCGGTCCACCCGTAGGGCCGCAGCCCGAGGGTATGCTTATCCGAATCGTGCTCTAGTAGTGCTGCGATCCGAGAGCACCGGGGTTTGGCCCCGATGCTTCCCCGATCCCGCCATAAGCAAGTCGCGCAGTTGCGGGCGAAGCCGAAAGCTTCGCCCGCAACTGCGTCCGAGCAGCTTACTGTTACTTCAGCGACGAATTCACCGAGCTGAAGACCCCGTTCAGCGTCGTGCCGAGGCCGTTCACAGCGGCAATAATCGCCAGCGAAATGCCGGCGGCGATCAAGCCATATTCGATCGCGGTAGCGGCAGACTCATCATTCCAAAAGCAAACAAACAAACGCCTCATCAGAACCTCCGAAGGACCTCCAAGAAGAACTCCAAGTGGGCAGAGGAAGCGAGCTTGGCACAAATTCTTAAAGGCACCCTAACGCGAAACACTAAAATGCAATGCGAACCTTACCAATCCGTAGCGCGACGCCACGGCCACTGGGCAGTTGGTGTTTTGGGATGTTCGCATCTTGCATTCGCAGATGATCGACGGCGCGCAACGCCGTTCGGTTTCGACGGGCGTCCTATCAACTTCCGTTAGGCAGGCCGGTCTCGTCCTGACGTCGTCTTGGAACGGTTATGGGCCGCGTGCATAATGCCCGTATGAAGAAAGGCGACGTCATCTGCCCCGAATGCAACGCTGGCTTCCGCCGAATCGAACTGGCCTCGCGGCGTGGGTCTCCGGGCGAGTTCCGCTGTCCGCTGTGCAACCACGTCCTGGAAGTCTTCGATGGTTCGACCGAGATTGCCTACCGTCTCACGGTCGCGCCGGAAAAGCTGTTCGAATAGGTGCGCGCATTCGCCATCCCGGTGAAAACAATCTTCGCTGGCGGCTGCGGCGTATGACAGCCGTCTCTGCCGTGGTCTTTCGGAAATTCTGGAGCTTCGTGCTCGACCCTTGATCTCGGTCAAAATGTCATTCTGCCAATCGCCGAGAATGAAGCGGTCGTTGCCATGCCGTGCCACGGCGGAAATGGGAGGCATGCGTCCCGCCGCTCGAAGAAGGCGCAAGCCGACGATCGTTCCACCCGAACCGAGAAGTTCAGCGATGACTGTCCACGCGCCGGGACTTCTGACATCTGAAGAATTCGCCTCGCTGATCGAGATCGCGGTCTCCGCGCCCGTGGCGAACGTGCCGCCGGCTCATTTGGCGAAGCTCGTGTCGCTCGGCTATGTCGCGATGACTGAGAAGGGCCCAGTCGTGACCGGCGACGGCCTGATCCGGATCACGGAGAGCGAATGATGGGCTCAATCGAGGACGGTCAAACGGGAACACCGGGCGACGGGCTGGAGCCACCCCCGCCGAGCGACGAGCAGGTGCTGCAATATCTCGGGAGTGCCGTCCTGTTGTGCTGGAACGAATTGTCGTTCCGGTGTCAGACCAGGATTCTCGCCCAGGCCAATGATGTCATTGGGCTAAAACCGCTGCCGGGCGCCCGCGGCGAGATCGTCAAGCTGTTGCTGCGACACGCCAGGAGGTAAATCCCGCGCCGCGGCGCAGCACGGCGACCGGCCAGTATTTTCCCGGAATTGATCTCGGCGACTTTTGGCATCCAGTCTGTGCAGCTTTGTGAAGCTTTGCGGGCTTAGGGGCGAGCCCTAGCATTCGGTTGCTGGAATGCCGCGCTATTTTTTTCGCATCCGCAACGGCCCGTACTCGGGTGCTTCCGATCACGGCACCGAGTGCGCCGATCGCAAAGCCGCCTGGCGGGAATTGACGACTGTCTGCGCTGACATGGCCTCCGGCATTTCCCGCAAGCTTGCGGAAAACTCAGAGTGGCAACTGGAACTGCTCGACGAATCCAAGCAGCCGGTTTTCCGCATTCGGATCGTCGCCGAAACGCTCGATTGAAAAATTGGAGCCGGCGGATCGACTGCGGTGTCCGTGCAACGCACAACAGCCAAAACGCCCGTCCCCCTTAACTTGATCGAGATCAAGCCCAACATGGTATCATGTTGGATAGTATCGCATGGTCAGTCATTTCGTCTTCAGATGTCCCCGCACCGGGTTGAATGTGCAGCACTCGCTGGAAGAGAAGCCCGCAGCGAAGGAGCAGGACGGCAGCTATGAAGCTGTGGTTTGCAAGGCCTGCACCGGCCTTCATTTCATCAACCGCCAGAACGGCAAACTGCTTGGCCAAGATTAGTTGTCTAACCGGCTGGCAAGAAGCGCGCCACGCAGATCCGTTCAGTCGGCGCTGCGCAGCCGGCGCATGGTGAACTCAATATCGCCGGAGGGCAGTTCACGCCAGCTTTCCACCGCGCTCATATAGCCAGCCTTCGGATAACGGGTCAGGAAATCGCGCGCCTTCGCCCTCGCCCTCTCGCGCGGCAGCGTGAAGGTCTCGCGTAGATAACCATCATCGGGCTTCCGCCGTGCCGCCATGCGGTCGGCCAGATCCCGCGGGCGAAAGGCCATATCGTGACTCCAGCGTCGTAACTCCAGCGCCGCAACAGCCGTAACTCCGAAGTCCAAACCCCGAGCAACCTCAAGACCAAGCAACTTCAAGACCAAGACGTCGCAACCTCGATACGACAAGGCCAATATAAGAACGCTGAAGGGCGCCTGCCAGCCGCCGTCACATCAGTTGGCGTTGCCCGTCTTGGTCTTTGCCTTCGCCGCCGGCGGCTTGGTTACCGCGCTCTTTGGCGCATCACTGCGCACCACACCCCAGGGATCGGACGAAGCCTTGGCGTCGGGAATCTTCTTCAGCGATTCCTTGTACGCCTTGTCCCTTTGCTCGTCGGCCTCCTTCTCCTCCGGCGATTTCGATGTCATCTCAGGCACCAGATTGATGTTGGGCATCTGTTGCGCATAAGCCCGCCCCATCAGCAATGCGACAGGCCCTGCCAGCAATGCGATCGTCGCCGCGACGCGAAGAACTCTCATCCGATACTCCCTGTCCTCTCGGAGAGTTCTATACCACTAGGCAAACCGGCCCGCCAAGCGCGCATCTTCGCGCCCGGCCCAGGGCCCCAAGGACCTGTTACCTTAGAGCTGATTCGGAAAGTGCCTGCCCCGCACCTGTTGCGGGGTGGAAACCGGCTTTCCCTCGCGCAAACGCGGAACGCGTTTGCGCGGAGATCATGCCCAAACAGGAAGCTAGAGCATGATGGTGATTTTACCCAATCACGTCATGGTCTAGAGATGGTCTGATCTGCAGGATTTTTGCGGCTGCAGCCAGTCGTCTCAGATCGGACCGCATTTGGTGCAGCCATTCAGCAAAAGTCCGGCGCCGAAAAGGCCGACAATGATCGCCGCGCAGCAACATGGGCCGATCTCCTCCCCGCATGCTATCTTAGGCTGCAAATCCCAGCACTTTCAAGCCGAACTAGCAGCCGCGGGGTTTTCTTCCCCAGGCTGGTTTAATAGGGGGTGGTCCAGAAAGGCATGGTCTAAATTGGGCGCACCAAGTTCAGACAACACAGGTCGGGACCAGGAACAAAGCCATGCAGCAGCCACAACAAGAAGCCGGAGCATTCAACATCGAAGAAGCGCGGCGCGTGCTTGCCGACGTGTTTGCGCCCTGGGTTCTCGATCTCGGACTATCGATCGAGCGCATCGACCATGAACCGCCCGCGGCCGTCGCCGACTGGCAACCCGGCGCGATCCTGCGCATGGCCTTCTCCGAGCGGCTGTGCCGGCAAGGTGGCGTGGTCAGCGGCCAGGCCCTGATGGCGTTTGCCGACACCGCCATGGTGATCGCGATGGTCGCGGCCAACCGCGGATACCGACCGATGACGACAGTCGATCAGACCACGCATTTCATGCGCGCGGTGGCGTCATCCGACGTGCTGGCGGATGCGCGCGTCATCCGCCTCGGACGCATGATGAGCTTCGGCCGCGTGACGCTCTCAAGTGCCGCCGACAACAAGGCGGTGGCGATGGTCTCGAGCGCGTTCGCAATGCTGTAACGGCCGTTGATCGCGATCATCGTTAATCGATTGTAAATCGCTCGCTCTTGCCGGGATTGTTGGCATTTATTTGATTTCAATTTGCTCGCACTAATTTGGACAACGCAAATAGCAACGTGCGGGCGACGGCCATGAACGAGGCAATGCGTGAAAAGCGGGTCGCACCCCGGCATAGGGTGTTCAAACACGGCGTGCTGGCATTCAGCGACGGCGGCAGCGTCGACTGCACCGTTCGAAGCTTGTCGGCGACGGGCGCACGGATCGATGTCGCCAGTCCCATCGGCCTGCCCGACAATTTCGTGCTCATGATCGAGTCCGATCATTTCTCGCGCCACTGCCACTCGGTCTGGAGCAAGGACAAGCAGATCGGCGTCGCGTTCGATTAAGCTCGAAGGCTTGATCAAGTTCGAAGCCTTGATTAACTTCGAATTCTTGCCGCTCTGCGCCAGCGCCAGAGCGCGCCCGCGATCAGGATCATCACGAGCGATGCGGCGATGACCCCGCTTGCAAACCGGCCGCCGGGCCGGTCGATGCTGCGCGACCATAGCGAAGGCGCCTCGCCCTCTCGCGCCAAGCGGAACGCCACGACGGCGTCACCGATGGTCGTGCCGACCTCGGAGTGGCCGCCGGCGGCGATCGCGACATATTGCTCGCCCTTCCAGAGATAGGTCATGGGATTGGCGACGCCGGGCACGGGCAGGCGGCCCTGCCACAATTCCTCGCCGGTCTTGGCGTCGAAAGCGCGCAGATAAGCATCCATCGCGCCCGTGAAGGCGAGGCCGCCTGCGGTGATCGCGACGCCGTTGACCAGCGGCGTACCCCATTTGAAGGCAAGCCCGAGCGGCGCCTTGTCCTCCGTGGTGCCGACGGTCGAACGCCAGAGGATTTTTCCACCCCTGACGTCAAGCGCGACCATCTCGCCCCAGGGCGGGCGGTTGCAAGGCAGGCCAAGTTGCGACAGCGCGACTTGGCGCGTCATCGCAAACGGCGCGCCGCGCTGCGGCCCAAAATCGACCCCCGGCTGCGGCTTGAAACCTTCAGCATCCGCGCGCGCGATCAGCCTGACGAGATGCACCGCGTGGGTGATGTTGGCATAGAGAATCTGGTTGACGGGATCGAACGCCGCTCCGCCCCAATTCACGCCGCCGCCGGTCATCGGATAGATGATCGTGCCTTGGGTCGAGGGCGGTGTGTAAAGTCCGTCATTGCGTGCGGTCGCAAGCATCGTGTCGCAGGAGCGACTGCCGATCATC
>Ga0210406_10001465_pt1 | contig 28634 bp, 27 predicted proteins | sample IncBWC30MmetaG_FD_155454 | JGI IMG/M metagenome (GOLD analysis project Ga0210406, IMG submission 155454) | Forest soil microbial communities from Barre Woods Harvard Forest LTER site, Petersham, Massachusetts, United States - Inc-BW-C-30-M | ecosystem: Environmental > Terrestrial > Soil >... | reverse complement strand
AGGTAGCCCGCGTGAGCAATAGAGGAATAAGCCAACAGCCGCTTCACATTGTTTTGAACCAGTGCCCCCAAGTTGCCCAAAGTCATTGAGAGCGCTGCCGAAACCCAAATCAGCCAGAGCATCCCGGGTACGTTGATCACAAAAACCACTCGCAATAAAACCGCAAAGGCCGCTGCCTTGGGCGCGGTGGACATGAAGCCGACAATCGGCGCCGGCGCACCTTCGTAGACGTCCGGCGTCCAGACGTGGAACGGGGCGGCAGCCACCTTGAAACCCAGGCCCACGAACATGAATGCCACCGCCACATAGGCCAGCAATGGGATCGGGCCAGCCTGCAACGTCCTGCTGATCTGATCAACATTCGTCGAGCCCGTGGCGCCAAACATCAACGCCACTCCATACAAAAAAAACGCCGTGGCAAATGACCCCAACAGAAAGTACTTCAATGAGGATTCAGCGCTCGAAGCTTCCTGCCGGCGAAATCCGGCCAGTACATAAGAAGAGATGGAGGAAATCTCGAGGGCAATGAAAATCAGAACCAGCTCGATCGCCGACGACATCAGCGCCATGCCAACCATGCCAAAAAGGATCAGAGCGTAGTATTCCCCGGCCCGGATCCGCTGCACCGCCATGTATTCGTACGAGCTAAGAATCACGACCGCAGCGATCGCAATCACCAGAACATGAAAGAAGACGCTAAATCCGTCCACTTGCACCATGTTCCAGAAGGCCAGACCGGGAAACTGCGCCATGAACCAGGTTGCCCCAAGTCCCGCGAGCGTACCCACCAGCGCGATGAAACCGAGTACCTTCTGGCCCGTCTCTTCGTCCAGCAGAGGTTCCAGCACCATCACAATCATCCCGAAGACCGAAAGAACAATCTCGGGCAGGATGCGAACGTAATCGGCGCCTTGCGGCAGCGTTGACGAGTACACCGGGGCGAGAGTCACAATCATTGACCCACCAGCCTGCTCATCACCTGCGCAAAGGGGGCAAGCGCGGCATGAACCGCTGGATCAATTGCCCCGAGCCACAAGAGGGGAGCTACGCCCATCACCAGCGCAGCCGCCGCACACGGCCAAATCGCCATCTTCTCGAATCCAGAAAGATCGCTCAACGAATTGTTCACTGGGTGCGTAACTTTGCCGTAGAAGACTCGCTGATACATCCATAGGAGATAGGCGGCGCTCCAGATTATGCCGGTAGCGCCGAGAATCCCGTAAACCGCTTTGTCCTGAAATGCGCCGCTCAATACCAGAAACTCACCAATGAAGCCGTTGAGCAGCGGCAGGCCCGCCGAGGCCAGAACGATGACAAGATACGAAGCGGCATATACCGGCATGGGCGAGGCCAGTCCGCCGAACTCGCTGATCTCGTAGGTATGGCGCCGGTCGTGCAGAATCCCTGCCAGCATGAACAACCCACCCGTCGAGATTCCATGAGCCAGCATTACAAACATCGCGCCATTCAGTCCGGCCTGCGTGAAGCTGAAAATTCCCAGCACAACAAATCCAAGATGGCTGACCGAGGAATATGCGATCAGTTTCTTCATGTTCGGCTGCACCATCGCTACCAGGGCCCCATAGATGATGCCGATCAAAGCCAGCATCATGACCCACCAGGCGTTCTGTCGCGATTGTTCGGGGAACAGTCCCAGGTTGAAGCGGAACAACCCGTAGGTGCCCATCTTGAGCAGAACCCCGGCCAGCAACACAGATCCCGCCGTAGGCGCTTCCACGTGAGCATCGGGCAACCAAGTATGGAACGGGAACAAAGGAACCTTCACCGCGAACGCCAGGAAAAAACCCAGGAAGAGCCACTGCGCGGCCGCCGGGAAGCTGGGTACAGCCCCCGGCTTCGCGATTTGGTCGCGAATCACGACAAAGTCAAAGCTGCCAGTATGCGCGTAAAGCCACAGAATCGCCGCCAGCATGAACACCGATCCGATCATGGTGTACATGAAGAACTTCACCGCAGCATAGACTTTGTGTTCGTGACCGAACATCCCGATCAGCAGCGCCATCGGTATAAGCGTGGCTTCCCAGAAGAAATAAAAGAGGAACAGGTCAAGCGAAGTGAAGACGCCGATCAGCGCCGTCTCCATGATCAGCAGCAGGACGAAAAACTCCTTTACCCGCTCGTGAATCGACTTCCAGGAAATCAACACGCACAGCGGTGTGAGAAAGGTGGTAAGCACCACCAGCCACAAGGAGATGCCATCAACGCCCATGTGGTAGTGGATATTGGGAGTGGAAACCCACGGCCTGTCGATCTCGTATTGGAATCCCGCCTGCGCGCGCTGAAAGTAAACCGGCAGATGCAAAGACAACACAAAAGTCAGCAGCGAGATGACGAGCGCGAAGATGCGAATGTCACGGTCGCGGCGGGGCAGCAGCATCAGCAGCAGCGCGCCCGCCAGGGGCGCGAACGTCACCAGCGTGAGAATGACGGAACTGAGATTATCCGTGCTCATCGGGCTTCCGTCCACATCCAGATCATGAAGGCAATCACCACCGTCGAACCTGCCGCGATCCAGGCCGCATACGAGCGAATGTTGCCGGATTGCATCTGCCGAACCTCGTCGGAAACGTGCCGCGCGCCATCGGCAGAGTCGTTCACCGCCGCGTCAATAATCTTCCTATCCACGCCCTGCCAAAGAATTCGAGTCGAACCGTCGACCAGAGGCTTGACGAAAAGCACCGTATAGAGTTCGTCAACGTAGTATTTGTGAACGACCGCTTGATAGAAGCCGCCGAGTGCATCCGACACCTTCTGCGGCAATTCCGGACGCTGGTAATACAGCAGGAGAGCCAGGCCCCATCCCGCAAGAGCGACCAGGACAGAAACGCCCATCAGTAACTTTTCGGTGATGCCGCTTGCTGCCTCGGCTGCGGGCTCTCCCGTCCCGAACACGGGTGCGAGGAAGTGTTCGAAATGGTTGCCCCATCCCACGAACCCTCCAACCAGCGAGAGCAACGCAAGGATCATCAGCGGTGCCAGCATAACCATCGGACTCTCGTGCGGTTCGCCGTGTCCGTGGGCATCGTGGCCGTGCGAGCCGTGCCCATGTTCGTCAACATGAGCTCCGTGGTAGTCGCCGAAGAACGTCATGTACCACAAGCGGAACATGTAGAAGGATGTAATAAACGCGGTCACCACGCCGATCCCCCAATAGACCGGGCTAACCTGATAAGCCTTCCACAAAATCTCGTCCTTACTCCAAAAGCCGGCCAGTGGCGGGATTCCCGCGATCGCCAGAGTCGCAATACTCATCGTAAGGAACGTCCACGGAATATACGATTTGAGGCCACCCATCTTGCGCATGTCCTGTTCGCCGCCCACAGCATGAATCACCGAACCCGCGCCCAGGAAAAGCAGGCCCTTGAAAAACGCATGCGTCATCAGGTGGAAAATCCCCGCTGAAAACGCGCCCACCCCACAAGCCATGAACATGTACCCGAGCTGCGAGATCGTGGAGTAGGCAAGGACTTTCTTGATATCGGTCTGCGCAATTCCGATGGTCGCCGCAAAGAACGCCGTCAGTGTGCCGATGACCGCGACAACCATCAGCGCCATCGGCGCGCGTTCGAAAATCAGGTGCGAACGGGAAACCATGTAGACGCCCGCCGTCACCATGGTCGCAGCGTGGATCAAGGCGGAAACCGGCGTAGGGCCTTCCATCGCATCGGGAAGCCAGACATACAAGGGAATCTGCGCCGACTTGCCGCAAGCGCCCACCATCAGCAGAATGCCGATGGCCGTCAGCAGCGCCTCGCTTTCGGTCCCTGCGGTGAGATGCCCGACCGAATTGAAGACCTGCTTGAAATTAAGCGAGCCAAAGTGCTTGATCAGCAGGAACAATGCGATCAGAAATCCAAAGTCGCCAATTCGGTTGACGATGAACGCTTTCTTTCCCGCAGACGCCGCCGAATCTTTCGTGAACCAGAACCCAATCAGCAGATACGACGCCAGCCCCACGCCCTCCCAGCCGATAAACATCAGCAGGTAGTTGTTGGCCAGCACCAGCGTCAGCATGAAAAACATAAACAGGTTCAGGTAGCTGAAGAACCGGTAGTAACTGGGATCGTCCCACATGTAGCCGACAGAATAGATGTGGATCAGAAATCCCACGCCGGTGACGACGAGCAGCATAACCAGCGAGAGCTGATCCAGATAGAAGGCGAAGTCCGCGCTGAAGCCGGTGATGCCGATCCAGTGCGCGAAGAACTCCTGGTACGGCAGTGTTACCGACGAAAACCGCAGCGCAACCCACAAAGCCATCGCAAACGCCGCGCCACTAAAGAAAAGCGCGATGGCCGTAACTGCCCGGCGGGAAGACTTCTTACCCAGGAATCCATTGATCGCCGCCCCTGCCAGCGGCAGAACCGGGATCAGCCAGAGATTGAGGGTCGGGTTCATAACTTGAGCAGGTTCACCTGATCCACGTTCAATGTCTCGCGCGTGCGATAGACTGCGATGATGATCGCCAGTCCCACGGCCGTCTCCGCCGCTGCGACCACCATCACAAAGAAGACAAATACCTGTCCGGCCAGTGCGTGCCAGTGTGCGGCGAACGCCACAAACGAAAGGTTCACGCCGTTTAGCATCAGCTCAATCGACATGAAGATGGTGATGATGTTGCGCTTGATCAAAAATCCAACCACGCCACAGGCAAAAAGAAACCCGCTGAGCAACAGGTAATACGATAGCGGCACATACGAGGGAACCATCAGTCCGCCTTCCCCGTCGCCGATTCCGGCTTGCTGGCCAGAACCACGGCGCCCATGATGGCGATCAGAATCAATACGGAAGTGACCTCAAACGGCAGCAAGAAATCGTGAAAGAGAAGCTGAGCGATATCGCCAGGATGCCCGGGCAGTGCGCCGATCGGCACGGATTCGGTCCCGGAGTGCCGCAGCACCACCCACGCCATGAGCACGCTGGCAGTCAGCATTCCTGGCACGCCCAGCAGGAAAGCCACACGGCTGCCCCTGGTCTCCTCTTCTTCGCCCGCATTCAGCAGCATGATGACAAAGACGAACAGCACCATGATCGCGCCGGCATAAACAATCACCTGTACGGCGGCGACGAACTCGGCCCCCAGCAGCAGGTATTCGCCCGCCAGCGCAGCCATGACTGCGATCAGCGACAGCGCGCTGTTGATGGGATGCCGCTGCGCCAGCAGGTTGATCGCCCCGCCCACGCAAACCGCTCCGAAAGCCAGAAACAAAATGAGATGGAGACTCATAGTAAGTACCCAGTTGCCAGCACCCAGTCATGACCAAGCGCCCGGTCTTACCGGGTAACTTGGTACTGAGTACTGCTATTTACCAGGCCACGGCAATCGCCGTTGCCACCAGATTCGCAATCGCCAGCGGTAGCAGAAACTTCCATCCGAAAGCCATGAGTTGGTCGTAGCGGAAACGCGGCAACGTCCCGCGCACCCAGATGTAGAGAAAGAGAAAGCAGAAGATCTTTGCCCCAAACCAGACCACCGGCAGCAACGCCTGCAACAGTGGAGGCCCAAACAATGGCCCGTGCCATCCGCCAAAAAATAGCAACGTGGCCAGGCAAGCAACCGTGATCATGTTGGAGTACTCGGCCATGAAGAACATGGCAAACTTCATGGCACTATACTCGGTGTGGTATCCCGCCACCAGTTCGGTTTCGGCTTCAGGCAGGTCAAACGGTATGCGGTTGGTTTCTGCATACGCGGCCATCAGGTAAATGAAGAAGCCGATGAACTGTCCGTGGAAAATATTCCATCGCGGGATGAAGCCCAGAAAGTGGCCGCCCTGCGCATCGACAATATCGCGCAGACTGAAACTGCCGGACTGAATCAGAACCCCAACCAGCGACAGTCCAAGCGCAATCTCATAGCTGACCATTTGCGCGCTGGCGCGAAGTCCCCCAAGCAATGAGTACTTGTTGTTCGACGACCAGCCTGCCAGCGCCACCCCGTATACGCCCATCGAAGTAACGCCCAGAACCAGCAGCAGCCCGATGTTTACGTCGGTAATCTGCAGAGGAATGTTCTGGCCGCCGATCGTTATCGAGTTGCCAAACGGGATCACCGAAATCGAAGTCAGAGCGAAGATCAGGGCCATCATCGGCGCCGCCAGAAACAGCGGCTTGTAAACGTGCGGTGGCGTGAGATCTTCTTTAAACAGGAACTTGATGCCGTCGGCTGCGGGCTGCAGCAGCCCAAACGGTCCCACCCGCGTGGGGCCCCAGCGATTCTGGATGCGGCCCACCACTTTCCGTTCCAGCCACACCGTATACGCCACCGCGGTGAGCAGCACGATCAGGACGATCAGTGACTTGATCACCGACACGAATATGAAAATGCCAACCGGCAAGGCTCTTGTTTCCTCTCCAGAAACTCGATCAGTCCGCCGCAACCTCGGCGGCTTTGACCTCGTGGCTCTCGCTTACCGAATTCAACGTGCGCGAATAACGTCCCAGCGTCCCGGAACTGAAAAGATCATCATTCGCCGGAGAAATGGATTCCGGCTTGTGCGCAGCCCCGGGCCCAGCTTTGGCGAAGGACGTATGCTGGCCGTTGCCCGCCAGCAGATTCATTCGGGACACGTCATAGCCGGGAACCAGGCGCTGAATCTCATCCAAAGTCGCCGTGGGATCGAACGGGCTCAGTTTCGGCTCCAGGCCGCGAGCCTCCAGCCACACGGCGTGCCGGTCGGCCTCGCCCGACTGCGCTCCGCGCGACTGTCCCATGTCCGCGTGCGTTCCGCCGCCGAACGGTACGAGTTTGCGGGCGTTAAAACCCATGGCATCGGCGATGCGTACGATCATCTCGAAATCAGGTTTCGTGCCCGTCACCTCGCCCGCCTTCTTTATTAACTGCAAGTCGCCGCAAGTATTGGTGAACGTCCCAGACTTTTCGTATGCATTCGCAGCCGGCAACACCACGTCGGCCATTACAGCGGTTTCTGTCAGAAACATGTCTTGCACAACGACAAAACTCTTCGCGAAGGTGAACGGATCGATGTTCAACCGGCCGACAGGATTCGAGCCCACGACATAAAGCGCCTTCAACTCTCCAGCCTTCCCGGCTGCGACCATGCCAGGGATATCGAGGCCCGCGGCCTGCGGGATTTCTCCCCACTCCTGATGGAACGGGCTCCCTGCGCGAGTTGGGTGATATCCAGGCAGCAAATCGGGATATAAGCCCATGTCGGCCGCTCCGCGAGAATTCGCGTAGTCGGCCAAACACACAAACTTGGCTCCGGAGATTCCGGAGCCGAACTTCACGAGGCTGGAAAGGCTGTCTCCCCGCAGTTCAGAACCGAAAACGATCACAAGATTCTGCTCGCCGCGCAGTGTGTCGCGCAGTGCGCTCCATGCATCTTTGTTGGTGGATGAACTGATGATTCCATCGGCAGCCGCGTCATTGCCCGAGAGGAACGCCGTAACTTGCCCTTCCGCCCCGGCGGGGATCTGCGTGACGCTCGCAGCCTGCCGCCGCAACTTGATCGGCTTGGAATTGATCACATAGAGCCGCGCGCGGTGTAGGCGAACGTTGTTGCGAATCTGCCAGGCCAGCAACGGATGCTGCTCGGTGGGATCATTTCCGATCAATAAGATTGCGGGAGCAGTGAACAGGTCGGCCATACTGGCTGTGGCATCAGCTTTGCCCCGAAGCGCGGACGCCAAAGCGGGGAAGTCCGCAGTGCGGTGGTGATCCACATTGTTCGTCGTCAATACGACGCGGGCGAACTTGGAGAGTAGATAGGCCTCTTCATTTGTAGTACGAGTCGAGCCAATCACCCCAATTGCCGCCCCACCATCACGATCACGAACCTCCGCAAACTTCTTTCCGATGAGAGCAAATGCTTCTTCCCATGTGGCCGGGGTCAGCTTGCCGTCCCTGCGGATCAGCGGCCGCGTGAGCCGTTCTTCGTGGTTCGCAAAGTCGAAAGCATAACGCCCCTTGATGCAGAGGAAATCTCCGTTGGTCCCGCTCTTGTCCCGGTTGTCGCCGCGCACGATCTCCATGCCGGTGTCGGCGCGGCGCACGCCCAGCGTGGTTTTGCAGCCGTCGCCACAGTGGGTGCAGATCGTGCCCACGTGTTTCATCTCCCACGGACGCGTCTTGTAACGATACGCGCCGGAGGTAAGCGCGCCCACCGGACAGATGTCGATGCACATGCCGCACTCTTCGCACTCCAGGTGATCCTCTTTATTAGGCGCGATAATCGAACTCACGCCGCGGTTCTGCACCCCCAGCGCCCACACGTCCATGCCCTCGCCGCACACCCGCACACAGCGGTAGCAGAGAATGCAGCGCGGCCGGTCGAAGAACACCACCGGGGACCACTGCTGTTCCTCCTTATGATTCTTCGCCTCCATGAACTTCGATTCAGCGGCCCCATAGGAGAACGTCATGTCCTGCAGTTCACACTCGCCTCCCGCATCGCACACCGGACAATCCAGAGGGTGGTTCCCCAACAACAGCTCCAGCATCGACTTGCGTGCCTGCTTGATCTCGTCGCTATCCGAAGTGACGATCATCCCCTCGCTGATCACGGTTGTGCACGCCGTCTGCAGCTTGGGCATCTTCTCGATCTTCACCAGGCACATGCGGCAAGCGCCCTGCAGCGAGAGATTGGGGTAATAGCAAAACGAGGGGACTTCGATGCCCGCGGTCTTGCACGCCTCGATCAGCAGCGTCCCCGCAGGGGCCGTGACCTTCTTGCCGTCAACTGTCAGTGCTACGGGTTTAGCTGTGTCTGCCATGAATGTCAAAGCCTTGGACTCTAACCGCGGACACCGGTTCGGTACGCCGGGCTATTCTTGATCTCTTCAATCTGCAGCGCATGCCTTTGCGCGTGCGATCCCATCAGCAACAGGCACTCATAAGTACTGATCACGCCGACCGCGGGATGAGGGTGCTTGACCTCGGTCGCACGCAAGTCTTCCCTGGTTTGTTCGACCACGCGAAGCGTGCGTTCACGCACTGCCTGGAAATGAGCTACCGCTTCGTCCAGAGTAGAAAAGCGGCCACGCGGCTGTGATTGATTGGAAGCATCAAACCGCCTGCTGCGATCACTACCACTTCGGAGAATGCGATCATCGCGCTTCGACCCTTCCGGATCTCGCGCCTTCCTCTCGCCAGTTACCAAACCGAGCATGACTTCTTCCGCCACAGCGACGTGTTCTGCGCACTCGAGAACCGACCACCGGTTCTCTGCAGGGCGCAGGCGGCACGCGGCTTCATCCACTCCGGCCAGGCTGCAAAGAAACGAATCTCCGCCCTTGCGTAAAGTCTCCAGCAGACTGGCCTTCTCAGTCTCGGTACAGCTCTTTGTGGCTGGAATTGTGGTCATGGTCAGTGGGCCATCACCGGAAGTTGCTGCAGTGCGCCTTCCTCCTCATACGGGCAGGGCCGGCCTTCCAAATGATCTTCAAATTCTCTGCGGAACTTCTTCACGAATGCGATCATCGGCATCGCCGCCGCATCGCCCAGCGGACAAAACGTCCGTCCCAGCATGTTCTCCGACAGATACTGCATGTTGTCGATGTCTTTCCTAACACCGCCGCCGGAATGAAAACGCACTAGGGTTTTCTTCAGCCAGTCGGTACCCTCGCGGCAGGGAATGCACCACCCGCAACTTTCGTGCTGATAAAATTTCATGGTCCGCAGCGCGAACTTCACAATGCACTGTGCGTCGTCGATCACAACCACTCCACCCGACCCGAGCATCGAACCAGCCTTCGCGACCGAATCGAAATCCATATTGATGTCGATCTCGTCCGCGGTGAGACAAGGCGTAGAAGATCCGCCTGGGACCACCGCTTTCAAAGTTCGCCCATTCGGAATGCCACCGCCAACGTCGTAGATCATTTTCTTCAGGCTGTAACCCATGGGCAGTTCGTACACGCCCGGCTTCGCCACGTTGCCACTTAAGCAGAACAGCCGCGTGCCACCATTCTTCGGCGGGCCAAGCTTCGCGTACCACTCCGCCCCGCCCAGCATGATGTGAGGCACGCTAGCCAAAGTCTCTGCATTATTAATGACCGTGGGGCCGCCCCAGAGCCCAACGACGGCAGGGAAGGGCGGACGAATCCGCGGAATCCCGCGCTTGCCCTCCAGCGATTCCATCAGCGCCGACTCTTCGCCCACTTCATAAGCGCCCGCGCCGCCATGCCAGTAAATGTCAAAGTCGCGCCCGCTGCCGAAGATGTTCTTGCCGAGGAAGCCTTTGGCATACGCGTCGCGGATCGCTTTCTGCATGATGTTCGACAAATATCGATACTCGCCGCGGATGTAGATGTAACCGCTGCGCGCGCCCACGGCCAGCCCGCCGATCATCACTCCTTCAATCACGGCGTGCGGATCATGCTCAAAAATCAGCCGGTCCTTGCACGTGCCGGGCTCGCTCTCGTCACCATTACAAAGCACATACTTCGGCTTGGCCGACTGTTTGGGCACGAACGACCACTTCATCCCGGTCGAGAACCCGGCCCCGCCGCGCCCGCGCAGTCCCGAGTTCTTCACTTCGTTGATGATGGCGTCCGCCTCCATCCCGAGCGCCTTCTGCACGGCTTTGTAGCCGTCCAGTTCGAGATAGCGCTCGATGTTGGTCGCGCCCTGGCCGAAGCGCCGGGTGACGACCTTTACCTCATCGGGATGTGAGACCAAATCAGCCATGGGGATTTACTCATTGAGCGATGACTCAGTTGTCTTTCGATGACTCAATGACTCAATCTCTCAATGATTCAATTTCCTGCACTCTTCCAGAACCTTGTCGATCTTCCCGATAGTCAGGTTCTCATGAAAGTCATAATTCACCTGTGCCGCCGGAGCCCAACTGCAAGCCCCAATGCATTCCACCTCTTCAAGAGTAAACAACCCGTCGGGCGTGGTTCCTTTATGACCGACGCCCAACTTCTTTGCGCAGTGTTGCAAAATTTCCTCGCCTCCGCGCACCAGGCAGCTGATGTTGGTACAAACCTGCACATTGAACTTGCCGCGCGGTGTGGTAGTAAGCATCGAGTAATAACTGATCACGTTGCGCACTTCGAGTTCGGTCAGGTCGAGCCGCCCAGCTAACTCCGCAATCACTTCATCGGACAAAAATCCCACCTCGTCCTGCGCATACAGGAGCGTAGGCACCAGCGCCGACCGCTTCGTCGGATAATGCGGCACCATCTCCGCAAATCGCGTTTCGAATTCTTCGGAGAATTTCATCGATCGATTTCCCCAAGGACAATGTCAATCGATCCAATGGCCGCCACGACGTCTGCGATTAAGCCCCCTTCACACATCGTCGGCAAGGTTTGCAAATTCGCCAGACACGCCGCCCGCATGTGCACTCGATAAGGCTTAGCCGTGCCGTCACTCACAATGTAGTAGCCCATCTCCCCTCGGGGCGATTCCACCGCCTGATACACTTCGCCCGCCGGCACCGCGAAACCTTCCGTAATAATCTTGAAGTGGTAGATGAGCGCCTCCATCTGCGTTTTCATCTTCTCGCGGTCTGGCAGCACAATCCCCGGTGCGTCAGCCTTGATGGGCCCCTGCGGCATGCCGTCCAGAGCCTGTTTCACGATCTCGTTCGACTCCCGCAGCTCCCGCACGCGGCACATATAGCGCGCAAAAACATCGCCTTCTTGAGCCACCGGAACCTTGAACTTGAAATTCTCATACGCCGAGTACGGCATATCGCGACGCAAATCGATATCGACGCCACTTCCGCGCAAGGTAGGCCCGCTCGCCCCCAAAGCAATCGCATCTTCCGCCGTCATCCGCGCAACGCCCTTGGTGCGCATCATCCAGATCGGATTTCCCGTCAGCAGGTTCTCGTATTCATCCACCTTCTCCGGGAAGCGCCCGGCGAACTCCCGCACGCGCTCAAAGAATCCCAAAGGCGGCTCCAGCGCCAGCCCTCCGATGCGAAAATATGAGGTCATCATGCGCTGACCGCTGATCATCTCAAAGAGCTTAAGGATTTCTTCGCGCTCGCGGAAGCAATAGAGAAAGACTGTCATGGCGCCGATGTCGAGCGCGTGCGTACCCAGCCAGACCAGATGAGAATTGATTCGCGTCAACTCGTTCATCAGGACCCGCAACCACTGCGCTTTCGGAGGAATCTCCAGGCCCAGCAACTTCTCCACCGCCAGCGCGTAGCACAAATTGTTGGTCATGGGGCAGAGATAATCGATGCGGTCAGTAAGCGGCACTACCTGCTGATAAAACTTTGCCTCACAGGTTTTTTCGATCCCGGTGTGCAGGAAGCCGATGTCAGGCATGATCCGCACCACGGTTTCGCCATCAATCTCCAGCATCACTCGCAGCACCCCGTGGGTCGAAGGATGCTGCGGCCCCATGTTCAGGATCATTGTTCTATCCTGGCCGGGTTCAAGAACTGGAGTGGGCGCGAGGTGAGCCATAACGAAGCCTAGCGGTAGCCCTCTACTGGATAATCTTTTCGCAGCGGATGACCTTCCCAGTCCTCGGGCATCAGCAGGCGCCGCATATAAGGATGCCCGGTGAACCGTATGCCGAACAGGTCAAACACTTCGCGCTCAAAGTAGTTGGCGCCGGGCCACAACGAAGTCAGCGACTCAACTGCCGGGCTGGCGCTATCCAGCCGCACTTTCACCCGCACCCGCTCCTTCTTTGAAATGGAAAGCAGGTGGTAGACAACTTCAAACCGGGGTTCCGCCGGATACCAATCCACGCAGGTGACGTCGGATAAGAAATTGAAAGCGCACTCCGCGTCGTCACGTAAGAGCGCGCAAGCCTCGCGCAGGTTCGCGCGATCGACGTAAATCGTCATCTCGTCGCGGTCGAACTTCACACCCGTAACCGCCGCCGGATTCCACGCCAGCAGCCGCGCCACCGCCGGATGACCCTTCAGTTGCTCAAGATCCGTGATCGCGGGGGACAAGGCCACTAGCCGTCTCCTCGCCGCACCGCGGACGGCCCCCAGTCCAGAACGCCCTTCTTCCAGACATAAAAGAAGCCGACCAGAACGATGCCGATGTACACGAACATTTCCCACAGGCCGAAGTGTTTGAGATCGCGCAGAATCACCGCCCAGGGATAGAGAAACACAGCCTCTACGTCGAACAGGATGAACAGCATCGCCACCAGGTAGAACTTTACCGAAAAGCGCCCGCGTGCATCGCCGATCGGCGCCATCCCGGATTCATACGGAGAAAGCTTGGCCCGAGTCGGTTTCCGCTCCCCGATCAGCCAGGAAAGCGAGATAATGGCAGTCGCAATTCCGCCCGCCAGCAAAATATGAATCAAAAACGGCAGGTACCGAGCGAAATAATTGTCGGGCATAGGACAGGCTATATATAATTTGCGCCAAGCACTGGTTAAACATTCTAGATTAGGTGCAGGTGCGCGAGGGTGTCAAGCCAACCGGCGGCGTATTTATTAATGCGGGAAAAAGAATTTCGGGATCCTGATGATTTTTGGATTTAACACCGACGTCAAACACGGCGACACCATCTACCACGTGCAAAGCGAGGCGCGCGAAAGCGAAAAACTGCTTCAGACCCAGGTGTTCGTGCGTGGAAGGTGCGTGGGCAAGAAGGCGATCTCCTATGCCCCTTCCGCTGCCCAGGCCGGCTTTGGGGATCCTCAATTTGGCGATCCTCAAAAAGAGCAGCAACTGCGCGATCAGCATCGCCTGGTGCTGGAATCGATTAAGGAAGGGAAGTTGGAGAGTGTTCTGGATAAGGCGGAAAGCGACACGCTGGCCGGCATCAAGCAACTCGACGTGCAATGGGAGAACGCATCCTCGGTCCACGCCAATCGCAATCTAACCATGCATTTGCGCGTCACCGAAGCAGGAGCAGCAGTACCCAGCGCCCGCCTCACCTTCCGCTTCGCCCGTCCCGACGCCGCCCCCTTCTACACTCAGGCAATCACCGATGCCGCCGGCAACGCCGAAATCTCGGTTGAGGTAGACGAATCCTCCTTGCCAGATTCGTCCGTGATGGTGCAAGCCAACCACGAAGGCCGCACCGTAACTCGCAAGTTCGCCTTGCGCAAAGCCGACTAACTGGAAAGCAGCGCCGCCACCGTCCAGGCCATCTTCCTCTTACCAGTTTGGCAGCAGGCACGAGCGCCCCGTCCCGGTGTCTCCGTTTTTGGAGGGACAGGGTGGGGTTTTGATCACGACGCCAAGGTTGCACCGTGGTCTGAGACACAGAGGATAGAGGAAAAAATGGCTCCAGCCCGCTACAGGTGAAGTTTGTACCCCGCGTCAGTTGGGGCGACCCCGTCAATCCTTACGTTCTTGATGACTGAGTCGTTGTCGCCGTGGAGATCGCTGTAACGGATGAAGCCAATGGCGCCCGGCGAATTGCCGACAACTCTCCTTACGTCGCGCACGCTGCCCACCACCTTGGGTGGTGTCACGGATTTTCCGGTAAAGTCTGCCCGCAGAAAGAACCTCTCGAAGTCGGAATCATTCATGCCGCAAACCACCTTGAGGAACAGAGTCCGCTCCGGGGCTCCCACCGCCCGCATGACTGGCGACACCTCCCTCCCCGTAACCCAACGGCTGCGATCGGCCAGGAACAGCTTGCGCAACTCTGCCATGCTCAGGTTGTCTACAGGATTGGAACCGTTCACGATGACCACGATTGGATCCTCGGCGGGGTCCCCGGCGGCCTGTACCCGATGAACAGAGACGATCATCGCGCTGACCATTGCCATGGCCAAAATTGCGAATACTGCGAACCTGGGGACAACACTCTCGTTTTTTTCCATCGGGGTCCCAGTTAGAACGTGAATGCAATCTGAGACGTCAAGCCGTTTACCGTAGGCAGACGTCTCTCCGAGATTCGGTCATATTGCAACTTAAGCGCCGAGTGCTCCGTGAAGTCATAACGAATTCCGGCAGACGGGCCGTTGACCCTTCCGACAAATGTGTTGATGTAGGCCGGGGCGTAGTTGTTCGGACTTGCGTACAAGTAGACCGGATCGTTGTCGTTGGCATTGAAGTACTGGTATCGGAAATAGGGGCGATACGCCCGAAACCGGCGCGAGAACTGAGTGTAGAAAGCATTCGTCGTGAAAATGGGCCCTGCGGGCTCGACGTGCCTCACCAGCACACCCTCGTTGAGGACCTCGTAGTTGCTGTCGAGAAAAACGGCATGAATCGTAGCGATGGTTTCGCTGACCGCCGGGCCTGGAATCGCGAGCTCGTCATGGCGGACGGAAAATCCCACCTGTAGGCCCGCCAGCGCCTCGGGCCGCACGAACAGCCCACCGTTGATCGACTTGCTGTTGTGCGCGTCCTGATTGTTCTGCGCGATCTCCACCCCCGGACCCCACCCCCGGCCGTTGCCCACCTCCACCACATAGTTCAGGCCCATTTTGCCGGAGGGAATCTTGCCCGTCATGGTTACGCCGACCTCCTGCATGGGCAGAACCCCGCCCTGATCGTCGAAGGCGTAGACAAAGGGGCGATCGGTCGTGGTTTCCAAATATTCTCCGTAGTTAAAGGCCGAGTTGTAGTAGCCGACCCAGCTGTGGTAACGCCCCACCGCTATCGTAAAGTAGTCGCTCGGCCGGTACTGCAACAGCAGCCTTTCCACGTCCGAGGTTACGACGTTATTGTTTTGCGCGATGAACAGCACTGCTCCCAGCGCGGAGACTTTATCCGAGAGGCGGGCCCTCATAAACAGATCCAGTGAGCCGAATAAAAAGGTGTCGGGGGCGTGGTTGTAGATCTGAGACCCGACGTCGCCGAAAACGGTCATGTGCAGTCGCGGTGCAACCTCATGCACCGCCGGCGCCTCGACCGCAGCAGGCGGCTCGGGCTCGGGCGCCGCAACCGCTGCCACTACCGTCTGCGCCTTGAGCTGTTTGACTTCGTCTTCCAGGTCCTGCAATCGCCGCAGGAGTTGCCGGTTCACCTCGTCCTGATTCGCGGGTGCATTGGGCGCCTCCTGTCCCTGCGCTGGAGCCGCCAGGGCTAGGCACAATCCGAAAGCGAAGAACCAAAGCATTCTGCTCATGGGTATTAAAAGAGACGCTTAAGTTTGTTTCCCTGCGCCGGCGCTGTTCCTGGGGACAAGGCGAGCACCGGCATCGACACACACTGTTACTTCGGCATTTCCTGCGCAAACTTTAGCGGCACGCCACATCTTTGCAGAGATAGTTTGGGGATTTTGATCTCGAATCCGCACCAAGCGCTGCTAAACTGACCTGGGCCGACTTTCATGGTGATCCCTCCCGCCGATGAATCTGCACATTAACGGAGAAGCGCGGACCTTCGCGGACCCCGCGCCTACCCAATTCACACTCGCAGCCCTGATCGAATCGCTCGCCATGAAGTCCGACCGCGTAGCCGTCGAACTCAACCACGACATCGTCCCGCGCGACCGCTGGCCCGAAACACTGCTCAAAGATGGAGACCGCCTGGAAATTGTCCACTTCGTCGGCGGCGGCTGCTAATTCTGCGGCACGGTTTGCTCCTGCGATGCGGCTAACGGCCGGGCTCTCGTTTCCTGTATCCGCTTCATCATCTGCGGACGGCGCGCCCATTCAATCTGCTTCTCCGCCGGCGCGTCGTACAACTCAGGATGGATATAAAAGCCGCACAGTCGGGCGTCCTTTTCCCGCTCGACCGCGGCTTTTCTTGGCGTCCTTTGCGGTTAAAGTCCACCTTCCCGCGGCATTTCCCAATTGGTCGGCTCACGGAGCCGAAGTCGGTTAGAATCGGTGCCTGTCAAGTTGGAACTCGCAATTGGGCATTCGACGGAGAGCGGATGAAGTCGTGCATGTTCATCTTGATGTTGACGGTAGCGCTGTCTTTTTCGGCGTGCGGCGGCAGTGGGAGCACGACGACCCCGCCTCCAGTCACCTACACCATAGGCGGCACGGTCGAAGGTCTCTCCGGCACGGGGCTTGTGCTGCAGAACAATGCCGGCAACAACCTGCCGGTAAGCGCAAACGCGGCCTTCACGTTCACCACACCCGTCTCCGGCGCCTATAACGTCACCGTTCTCACCCAGCCTTCCAACCCAGCGCAATCCTGCGCGGTGAGCAACGGCAGTGGAACGGCCAGCGCGAATGTCGCGAGTGTTCAGGTCGCCTGCGTCGGCGAATGGGCCTGGGCGGGCGGATCGCAGCTTGTCTACCAACTGGGGACGTACGGAACTCTGGGTTCGGCCGACCCCAGTAACGTTCCCGGGGGACGTGACAGCGCGGTTAGTTGGACCGATGCGACCGGAAATCTCTGGCTCTTTGGTGGGGAGTTGATTTACGACACAGGCCCGACAAACGGCCTCCTCAACGACCTGTGGAAGTACAACCCCAGCTTAGGCGAATGGACGTGGATGAGCGGGTCGAATACTGCCGACCAATCGGGGACGTATGGGACTCTGGCGAAGGCTGCACCCAGCAATGTTCCCGGGGCGCGGTGGGGTTCCGTAACCTGGACCGATGCATCCGGAGATTTCTGGCTCTTCGGTGGGGCTGGTTACGACGCGACCGGGGCGTACGGTGCTCTCAACGACCTGTGGAAGTACAGCGCCAGCGAATGGACTTGGATGAGCGGGGCGACAACTACCAACCAATCGGGGACCTACGGGACTCAGGGGACGGCTGCCCCCGGTAACGTTCCCGGGGCGCGAGGTTCTGCCGTTACCTGGACGGACAAATCCGGAAACTTCTGGCTCTTTGGCGGGGGCGGCTACGACTCGACCGGGACAAGTGGTGACCTCAACGACCTGTGGAAGTACAACGCCAGCACGAGCCAATGGACGTGGATCGGCGGGTCCAACGTTGTCAACCAACGAGGGACGTACGGTACTCAGGGGACGGTCGCCCCCAGTAACGTTCCAGGGGCGCGATTCAATGCGGCTAGTGTGACCGATGCGGCCGGAAATTTCTGGCTCTTCGGTGGGGTTGGTTATGACTCGACCGGGACAGTCGCCTTACTCAACGACCTGTGGAAGTACGGCGCGGGGGAATGGACGTGGATGAGCGGGTCGAACACGATCGACCAGATTGGTACTTACGGGATTCAAGGTATAGCCGCGCCCGACAACGTTCCAGGGGCGCGATTCCAGGCTACCAGTTGGAGCGATCCGGGCGGAAACCTCTGGTTCTTCGGTGGGGCTGGTTTCGACTCGAAGGGAAACAGCAGGTACCTCAACGACTTGTGGAAGTACAGCGCGGGCCAATGGACATGGGTGGGTGGGTCCGACATTTGGGGCGTATGGGGGATATACGGGACTCAGGGGTTGCCTGCCCCCAGCAGCGCTCCGGGTTCGCGACAGGGGCCTCCTGTTCAGTGGACGGATGCGGCCGGAAATTTCTGGCTGTTCGGCGGGTACGGTCTCGGCAACGGCACAACATCAGGATTAGGGGACCTCAACGACCTGTGGAAATACGAGCCCTAAATTAGGACGCAAAACCCATCCCACCGCGGGCTGACAAACTAACTCTGAGCCGACTTTCAGGCTGAAATCTCGCCCGCCATGAAACCGCACATCAATGGGGTAGTCCGCGCCTTCCCGGATCCCGCAGCGCTCGCTGACTTCACGCTCGCGGCCTGATCGGGTCGCTGGCTATGAAGTCCGACCGCGTTGCCGTTGAACTCAACCGCGACATTGTCCCGCGCGACCGCTGGCCCGAAACTGTGCTAAGGAGCATGATGACGGGCATCATTCGTGCTTCCAATTCACCGAGAAGCTCGTCCCGTCCGTCGTGAGAGCGCTCGTGGTCGCGTCCGTCACGCCCCCATCGACCATATTGATCCTCGCTATCTTGCTGAACAGACCGATCCCTCCTGTGACCGAGCTATCCATCGCCCAATCGGTCCCGAGGATCAGCGTGTTGTCTACGCCAGAATTAACCGTGCCGAAATCCATCAGGGGCGGGAGGGATGAGGGTTTGGCGACAATCCATTCGGCCGATGACCGTTTTGCCCCGGAAAGCTTTCCCGTCGTGGTGAAGGTTTTGCCCGTGGTGTCGTTCATGATCGTGAAAGTGAAAGTCGAGGCGCTGTAAGTGATCTCCGCCAAAATGGCGTCGCCGCTCTTTACCGAAAAACCTGAGATTACGTAGGTGGATGGATAAAGCTCGTACCAGGCGTAATACTGGTATTTCGTGCCCACACAATTGGACGCCGTGCCAATCGCTTCAAGCGTTGTGTTCGTGCTGGGGTATCCGTCGATGCCCACAAAGACAGTTGAGTTACTGTTGGGGGTCTTAAGGCAGCGGTATTTGGGGACGATCCACGAGCCCGCGACCCCGGTGAAACCGGAGCCGGTCACAGCATAACCGGCCCAGTTGAGACTGGTGGCCGAAGGGGTGGGACCGTCGGCATCGTTGGCTTCATCGAGCTGTATCGGCCCGATTGATGGGGTGAGTGGTAAGTCGGGCGCGCTATCGATCTGCGCGAAGGCGGGCGATATCGCGAGCCCTAACAAGATTCCAAGACTGGCTAACGTTTTCGATCGCATGGTTCCTCCATTTTTTCGACGCAGCGATTTTCAGTGGCTCTTGCCGGCGCGTTTGGACGGTGCACGGTGCGCCGCCTCCCGCTTCATGACGTCCGGCATTACTCGTGCTTCCAATTCACCTGGAAGCTCGATCCGTCCGGCGTTAAGGCTGTCGGCGTAGCGTAGGTAACGCCCCCGGAGACCATATTGATCTTCACCGTGTTGCTACCGAAGGCGGCGATCGGCCCCCTTCCAGCGCTATCGGTCGCCCAATCGGTTTCGGCAACATTCGTGAAATCTTGGCCAGAACTGACTATGCCGAAATCCATGAGCGGAGAGACCGGGTTGACGTATCTGGCAACAATCCATTCGGCCGACGACCGTTGCGCCCCGGAGACCGCCGCGCTCGTGCTAAAAACCGTTCCCTGGGTAAGGTTTAAGATCTCGACGGTGAACTCCGAACCCGCGTAACTTACGCGCGCCAAAATCGCATCACCGCTTTTCACCGAAAAACCTGTGATCTTGGTGACACCTGTACCAAGCGTGTACCACGCGAAATACTGATACTTCGTGCCAACACAATCGGACTCAGTTCCAATGGATTCGATCGTGGTGTCGGAGTAACCGTCGATGCCCACGAAAGCAACTGACTTAGAGTTAGGGGTTGTGAGGCAGTGGTATTTGGGGACGATCCACGAGCCCGAGACCCCGATGAAATCGGAGCCGGTTACAGCGTATCCAGCCCAGTTGGTGCTGTCGATCGACATCCCTGGCCCGTCGGCGGCGTTACCTCCGTCGGGGTGTATCGGAGCGAGTGGGGCCATGATTCCTGTGGGCCGTGAATCGGCCACGCTACCTGTCTGCGCGAAGGCGGGCGATATCGCGAGCCCTAACAAGATTCCAAGACTGGCTAACGTTTTCGATCGCATGGATCCTCCATTTTCTTGACACGGCGGATTTCGGTGGCTCTTGCCGGCGCTGAGGCGTTTGGGCGATTCACGTTGCGCAGCCTCTCGCGTTACGGAATGTCATTCATGCTTCCAGGTCACAGTGAAGCTCGACCCGTCCGTTGTCAGGTTCGATGTCGTCGCTTGCGTCACGTTGGTGACCATGTTGAGCTTCACCTGCTTAGAGCCGAAGTCACTGATCGGCCCCGATACAGTGCTATCGGTTGCCCAATCGGTGTCGATGACCGTCGTGTAATCGTCGCCAGAACTAAGAGTGCCGAAATCCATGAGGTTCGAGAAGCCACCGACTTTCGTGACAACCCAATCAGCGGAGTCCCGTGGCGCCCCGGGAACCGCCGCGCTCTTGCTGAAGGTCTTTCCCGTGGTCTTGTTCGTGATCGTGACCTTGAACTTCGAGCCGGTGTAACTTACCTCCCCCGAAATCAGATCACCGCTCTTGACCGGAACGCTAGTGATGAACCCGTAGTCCGTTGGGGATAATTCGTAAAGGGCGTAATACTGATACTGCGTGCCAACACAATTGCTCGCAGTTCCAACTACCTCAAAGTAGGTGTTGTCATATCCGTCGAAGCCCACAGCAAAACCGGAACCGGAGTTTGGGGTCTTGTCGCAATGGTATTTGGGGACAACCCACGAGCCCTTGACACTCGTGAATGCGGAGCCGGTTACAACGTAGCCAGCGAAGCCGGTGCTGTTGACCGAGGTTTCCCGCCCGTCGGCGGCGTTACCTCCGTCGGGGTGTATCGCAGCGAGTGGGGCCCTGATTCCTGTGGGGTGTGAGCCGGCCACGCGATCTGCCTGCGCGAACGCCATCGATACCGCGAGCCCCAACAAAATTCCAAGACCTGCTAACGTCTTCGATCGCATAGTTCCTCCGATGCTTCTCCAGTGGTTTTCGGGCCGGTCGCCGGCAGTCGCCATCTTCCCCATGCCTTGGCCTGATTGAGAATCGCTTTCCGCACAAGAATCCTCCAGTCAAATTTCCTCTGATTTGAATCGGGTCCCAGAATTGCCTTCCTCCGTCCCCTCTTCTTGCGAAAGGGCCTCGGCATCTTCTGGGGCCGCCATGTCCACCTCACGGCCACATTCGGGGCAGTTGGCTCGAATTGACCGGCGCCGCCGGACGATCAGCACTCGGTCGGTTTCGACGGTGATTTCGGTCCTTCTATGAGCCGTCATTCCACCCCCTTAGGGCTTTTCGCCACGTGGAAATCGTGATAAATTGCTTGCCACGTCCGGTCTGGCTTCTGGCCGCCTTCGCTGAACGGGATGCATCCTGCCAAAGACGGACCTCAAGAGTCTTTAGAAGAATCTTAAGAATCTAGCAATCGCCTTATGAGCAACCACGGAAAGGAGTTATACGAGTTCGGTCCTTTCCGGCTTGACGCCGGCAGATGTGTGCTGCTGCGCGACAACCAGCTCGTCCCGCTACAACTGAAGACCTTCGAGACCCTTCTCGTGCTGGTGCGCAACAGCGAAAACGTGGTGTTGAAGGACGACCTGATGAAGACCGTCTGGCCCGACACCTTTGTCGAAGAGTCCAACCTGGCCCAGCACATCTTTGTGCTGCGCAAGACTCTGGGAGCCACCGTTGGGGACCATCACTACATCGTCACCATCCCGGGCCGGGGCTACCGCTTCAGCGAGAAGGTGCGCATCATCTCCCAGGAAGAAGAGGAAAGCCTGGTGCTGGAAAGTCACACCCGGACGCGTGTGGTGATTGACGAAGAAGAGAGTTCCCCGGAGGACGACAAGGCGATCACTGTACAAACGGCAGCCCGTGGAACCCGCCGGAAAGTAGTTGTCGTCGCCACGATGGTGGTTCTGGCGGCCGCAGCCGGGGCGGTCGCCTTTCGTCCCATGGTTCCGCCGCCCAAGGTGATTCGAATCCGCCAGATGACGCACGTTGGTGCTTTGGTTCACAACACCAACCTGGTAACCGATGGTTCTCGCATCTTCTTCCGGGTGTGGCAAGGGAACGATCGTGTGATCCGTTATGTGTCTGCGGACGGCGGAGAAGTCTTTCCGGTGGAGAAGGCTTTTCCGGAAATGGATCTCGACGACATTTCTCCTAGGGGCTCGGAATTCCTGGTGGTCAACCTGGAAGACCGTCGCGGCGTTTCAAATTCTGCGGATTCCTACCCCAGCGTTTGGCGGGTTCCGGTACCTGCGGGTTCGCCAAGGCCCGTGGGAGACCTGCATGCGACCGATACCAGGTGGTCTCCCGATGGTCGCACCATTGCTTGCTTTGTTGGTTCGGAGCTTTATCTTGTAAACCCTGACGGAAATAATTTGAGGAAATTGGCCACCCTGCCGGGCGAGCCTTTCTATCTTTTCTGGTCTCCAGATGGCAAACGCCTGCGCTTTTCTGTTGCCGATACGCGCGGCAGCGGTATTGCCCTCTGGCAGGCCGATCTCCCCAGCAACACGGTTCAACCAGTGTTTCCAGACTGGCCCAGTTCTGGGCAAGGTTGGCCCGGAGGCTGGACACCGGACGGCCAGTATTTCTTCTACACCGCGTTGGGCGATGGAACTAGAAACGTCTGGGCAATCCGCGAGAAAGATGAGATGTTGCGCCGGGTCAACCCTCAGCCGGTGCAGATTACCGCTGGTCCCTTGACATTCCACGTACCCACTCCGAGCAAAGACGGGAAAAGTATCTTCGCCGTCGGGGAACAGTTGCGTGGAGAATTGGTTCGTTACGACGTCGCTAAGCAGCAGTTCGTTCCCTACGCCCAGGGCATTTCGGCGGACCACGTAACATTCTCCCGCGACGGCAATTGGATGGCTTACGTGGAGTTCCCCGAAGGCGTCCTCGTGCGCAGCCGCGTGGACGGAAGCGAGCGGCAACAATTGACGTTTCCGCCGATGCGGGTGTTCAGCCCCCAGTGGTCTCCCGACGGCACCCACATTGCCTTTCATGCTTCGGCGCACCTGGGAGCGCATTTCAAGATCTATTTGGTCTCCCGCACTGGCGGCGTGCCGGTCTTGGTGACTCCCGAAAGCCCTGACCGGCAAACCAATCCCTCGTGGGCATCGGATGGAGGTTCAATACTGTTTTCGAGTTCGGATGAGACTGACTCAAACCGCGTCTTGCGAAGCGTGGAATTGAAGACCCAACGGGTATCGCTTCTTCCCGGTTCCGAGAGCCTGTACCGGGCTCAGCTTTCTCCAGACGGCCGGTATGCCGTGGCTTTGGAGAATGATCCCCCGAGACTCAGGATCTACGACATGGCCGCACATGACACGCGAACTTTGGCCGAAGTTGGAGATTACCCGCGTTGGTCGGCCGATGGGCAGTACGTGTATTTCAGTACCCCCTACTTCCGTCACCATGGGAAAACTGCTGGCGTTTACCGCTGGAAAATCTCAACCAACACGACCGAGGCCGTGATCGCGTACCCGGACTTCTTGCTGGGCGGTATTTGGGGCGTGGGCTATGGCCTTACGCCAGAGGGCGCAATCTTGTTGCTTCGCGATCTGAGCACGCGCGATCTCTACGCCCTGGACATGGAATTGCCATAGCTCGTGATGAAGACTGAGGGCCGGCCCCCCGATCTCCACTCCTCGGGTGCCCCCGCACTCTTCTAGTTACCCCTCCCCGCGCGATTGATGATTGACACCCGCCAACGCACGCCTAAAATGTTTCAAACATTGCACTCGCAGATTGTTTGAAACATAAACGGGGATTCATGCCAGACCGCTTTTCATCGCAAGAGGTGATCGATCTGACCGGAGTCACTGCCCGCCAGCTCCAGTGGTGGGACGAGCGCGGCCTCATCAAGCCCGAGCGTCAAGGCCATCGTCGCCTCTATTCCATGCAAAACGTCACGGCCATGGCGGTGATCTGCGAACTGCGCCGCAAAGGCTTCTCGCTGCAGGGAGTTCGCAAGGTCATGCGTTTCCTCCAGCGTGAGTTCGGCAAAGGCCTGGCTGAAATCGTCGGCCGCACCTCCGACGTCCACCTGCTCACCGACGGCAAGCACCTTTATCTCGAAACCTCGGCGCGGCAGATCGTAGACATCCTGAAGAATTCAAGTCAGCCCATTCTCGGTATCTGCCTCAGTGACGCCGTGCGGCAGGTCCGGGCCGAGGTCGTTGCCAGAAAAGCCAGTACTTCCGTAATAGCGTCGGCGGAGCGTCGGCGTGCTAGAAAAGCTTCTTAGGCACAACGTGTGGTCGAACTATCGGGTCTGAGTTTCGATACGCAGGAGGAGCGCATGGTCGGCGAACTTGACATTCTGAGTGAGTGGATTCCCGAACAGATGCAGCCCGGAACCGTCTTTGTGTTGGAAAACGCCGGCGAAGTCGGCGAGAAGGAAGATCCCTACTGGGCGGTGCTGGCCTGCCCCTCGTGCGGAATGCTTGGCTTGATCACGCGCCGCCAGATCAACGGCTTGGTCCCTGTGATCTGCGGCTCGGAGCATTGCTCGGCGCAGTTCTTCATCCACGAAGCCGAAGTCGTCGTGCGCAAACCTTTCTAGAAACAGGGCCGCGCCCTGCGGCCCTAGCCTTTGCCCGCCTGCACTCCGTTCAACTCCACCGGAACCTGGTCGACGATTTCGATGCCGAAGCCTTCGAGCGCGGCCACACGTTTGGGCCTGTTCGTCAGCAGGCGGATGCGCCGGAGGTTCAGGTCGGAGAGAATCTGGGCGCCGATTCCGATCTCGCGCTGCGTCTGGCGTTCGGTATCCAACAGCGAGGGCAGCTTGCGGCCGCGGTGGAAGCTGAGCGCGCTGCGATCGCCTGCTTTCTCGATCGAGAATCCCTTGGAGGTTTGGTGAAGGTAGATCAGCGCCCCGCGGCCTTCCTGGGCGATGCGCCGGAGAGAGCCTTCTAGCGTGGCGTGGCACTCGCAGCCGGTGGCGCCGAAGACGTCGCCCATCAGGCAGTGGGCGTGCATGCGCACCAGCACTGGCGCGTCGCTCGCCTCCACGTCCCCGCGAATGAGGGCTACGTGCGACTCTCCGCCATCGATCTCGCTCTCGTAGGCAATTAGGCGGAACTCGCCGAAGCGTGTGTCGACCAGGGCTTCGCCGACGCGATGCACGTAGCGCTCGTGCGCCATGCGGTAGCGGATCAGCTCGGCGACCGTCAGCATCTTCATGTCGTGCTGCTGGCAGAACTCGATGAGGTCTGGGACGCGGGCCATGGTGCCGTCGTCCTTCATGATCTCGCAGATGATGCCGGCGGGAATCAGTCCCGCCAGCCGCGCCAGATCGACGGAGGCTTCGGTCTGTCCGGCGCGGACGAGCACTCCGCCTTTGCGGGCGCGAAGAGGGAAGACGTGACCGGGCCGCGCCAGGTCTGAGGCTTGAGTCGCGGGATCGATGGCCACCTGAATGGTGCGCGCGCGATCGTAGGCGGAGATGCCCGTGGTCACGCCCACGCGCGCGTCAATCGACTCAGTGAATGCGGTGCCGTATTGCGAAGTGTTCTCGGCGCTCATGGGGCCGATGCGCAGATGGTCGAGGCGCTCCTCGGTCATGGTTAGGCAGACCAGGCCGCGTCCAAACTTGGCCATGAAGTTGATGGCTTCGGGCGTGACCTTCTCGGCGGCGAGGGTGATGTCGCCTTCGTTCTCGCGGTCCTCGTCGTCGACCACGACGATCATGCGGCCGGCGCGGATCTCCTCGATAGCGGTGGGGACGTCGGCAAAGGCTTGGTGACTCATGATTGACTCACTCCTTCCTGGCCCGCTGCGGACCGTGGGCGCGCGACAGATACTGCTGATCGAGCGCCTGGCGAATGAGGGTCTTAATCACGGCCTGACGGCTGATGTTCAGTTCCTGAGCGGCCCTGTCCAACTCTTCCAACATGCCGGGCGCGAGATCCACGTTCACTCTTTGGATCGGACTCATCATCTGCCCCGTGTTGGTGAAGAACCGGGACACGTCTTTGCCCCGGTCGGCAAGCCGGGCAATGGTTTCCGCCGATGCTGCCTTTCGCCGCTTATGAGTGCTTTGTGGCTTTCCCATGAGTATAACTGTTATACCACATCAGGGAGGTTCGTCGGGCAAATGCCAGTTAGGAGTTGGTTAATAAGTACCCAGTACCTAGTAGCCGGGGAGTTTTATCATCGCCAACAATTCTTGGTGCAGTTCTTCCCAAGGTACGGTGACGGCTTTGCCTGCTTGCAGGTCTTGCATACGACGCGCTACCTCTTCGTCCCAAGCTGCTTGAACGGACTCGTCTGTGTCTCGACTCATGGCCACATTTTACCTCGCCCTACCCGCGTTCCAACCCCACGCCTTGTCATCCTGAAGCCCGCGTTCTTTGCGGGCTGAAGGACCTCTGTAGTTGCTGGCACCATCGACGCCGCAAGCGAGTTGCATAGGTCCTTCGTTGGGAGTCCTCGGCGAAGCCGAGGACTCCGCTGCCTCAGGATGACAGGCAAAAAATTCAGAGATCGAATCTGCTTAAATCTCTGGAATCAATGAATTACGGCGGGTCGATCCCGGTTGATCTGGCTAAAATATTGATTCCAGGGAACTTGTCTGTAAAATATTGTGGACATGGGAGTTAGGGGTATGGGCATCCCGTAAGTTCTTTGGAATCAGTGACGACATTTCTGTCGGGACTGAAAACTGCCGGATTCGGCTTGCAAAACCTTGTGGGGGAAGGACTTAGACCGCGTGATATTCAGTTTTCAAGGAGCTGTTTCTTACTGCCTTTGCTGGGGCAATTTTGAAGGAATTTGAGATGGGGCGCAAGGTCAGATGTCACAGGGGTGGGCTGTGGAAAACTCTGGGAATTCAAAGGCCCTAGTCTGCTTTGTTTCTGGTTCAGGAAGAGTGGGTAACGTCCCGTCAGTCCCCGGATTCCGTCCGGTATCACTTTAGAAAGGTTATAACGGAGTTCTTGCAGCCTCGGACAGCCTCTGAGTAAAGTCCTCGTGCTCGCTCTGAAAGGCCTTCACTCTTGCGAAGTCTTCTTGGAAGTTATTGCGACGAAGCCTGTACAACTCGTTTACATTCCTTAGATATTTCAAGAAGTAATCCTTTTCTTCCTTAGTGATATGAATACTTGCACCGAGTTCCTTCGTGCAGCGCACGATTTGCTGAAACAGTTGGCCCCAAAGTGTGTTTACCCGGTCACGTACCGCTTCGTTGACACTTGATATTGACCCGAGGACGAACTGTAGGTCGGTAACCAGCAGTCCCAGATCGGTTAACGATTCAAACAGCCTTGTCCTTTCTGCTTTTTCCTCCAATCGTCTCTGGAACTTGAACTGCTCATCCATGATCTTAGTTTGCTCGCCCAAAACCTTCCCCTGCTGCTCCAGTGCTTTTCCGATTGACTCCGCAGTCTTGGCTTGAGTACCCGCTGTCTCCGTGTGCTGTTCCATCGTTTTGGCGTGCCTGCCAAGAATCTTGTATTGCAGGAACAGAATTACGGCCTGTATCAGCAAGGCCACGGCTGCAATCCACTCAGGTTTCCTAAGTGCATCAAAAGCGGACTTGCACCACTGTGGCATTGGACTCACCTCGTCTTTGATTATTTCACCCACTCTCCCAAAAGAAATACCAAATGGAGAGTCAATGCTCGAGCAGGGAGGATTAGGACGCCAGGATATTTGCGCGGGTGGAATCCCACCTTTCGCAAAGAACGCGAAAGATGGGGTACCCGGCAAGTGATAATATTCGGTCGATTGGAGGCTGGCATGGGTGTTGTTGAAAATATGAAGGATGTCGCCGATCTCGTTAAGAAGTTCAACGACATTGACCTGAATCGGCGAATCCTCAATTTAGAAAACGAAGTGCTTGACCTCGCGAGGGCAAAACGTCGAGGAGAAGAGAGAATTGAGGAGCTTGAGCAAACGCTGAAGTTCAAAGGGGTGCTCTCTTTCAGGGAACCATTCTATTGGGCGGAGGAAGACAAAACTGCCTTCTGTCCGAATTGCTGGGAGAAGGAGCATAAAGCGATCCACGTCGTGCATCTTTGGACCGACAGCGGAGAGACCAAGTACGAATGTCCAAATTGCAAGACAGGTTATAAGGTCCGAGCTCCAGCCTCAAGATACTCGCCTTATTGAATTACACGGGAGAGCTAAGTCAAAAGCAAGGTCAAAGGCAGCGGACAGGAGTGTCCGCTCCACACGAGCATTCTCCACGCTAGCAAAAGCAGATTCCTCAGCGGGCCTTCGGCCCCCGTTCGGAATGACAAGGGGAATTTTGGGTGCGGAGTATTTGTTGCGGAATATTTGTCCTTGAAATGGTTTGC
>Ga0210406_10001464_pt1 | contig 28635 bp, 30 predicted proteins | sample IncBWC30MmetaG_FD_155454 | JGI IMG/M metagenome (GOLD analysis project Ga0210406, IMG submission 155454) | Forest soil microbial communities from Barre Woods Harvard Forest LTER site, Petersham, Massachusetts, United States - Inc-BW-C-30-M | ecosystem: Environmental > Terrestrial > Soil >... | reverse complement strand
TTGGAGATGTCGATGCTGCCGTCGGGCCGCTCAGGCGTGTAGTTCATCTCGCAATTGGCGGCATGTCCGGTGCCGGCGTTGTTCCAGGCTTCCGAGCTTTCGAGGCCACAATCTTCAAGCGTTTCGAACATCGCGATGGTGAGCAAGGGGTCGAGCTCTTTCAGGAAGACCCCGAGCGTGGAGCTCATAATGCCCGCGCCAATTAGGACGACGTCCGGTTCGGTATCGAATGTTTCTGACATCGGATTTCTCTTTCGGATTAATGGTGGTTGCTTGTTCGCGGGTGACTCGGTCAGGCCGTGGCCCGCTGCAGCTTGCGAGCGCGAAACGGCACCGAGGCTCCTGGTCGAAGAACCACGTAGGCACGGCGCCAGGAAGAATCGTCAGTCAACTTCCAACTGTGTCCGGAGCCGACCGTGTCTTCAGCAAGCAGGATATTGCCGGGGTGGAGAAGGAAATGCGCACCCTCGCGGGTCTGGAAGTCCAGCGTGCCACTTAACGTGACGACCAGTTGCCGAACAGGTGCGATGTGCCAGGCAAATGCGCCGCCCGATGCCGTTTCCTGGAAAGAGATGCTGGCCACGGCGAGTTTGTCGCTCAGCCAGTCACCGCGCGGACCTGACTTGAGTTCGATGACGCCCTCCTCGAAATGCGAGTTCTGGTCATCGCCGGTCCATAGACGTACACATCGTATCATTTCGCTGCCTCCTGTGGTGCGTGCTGCTTTCCGACTAGACTTCCTAACCAACAACGGCTGGCCGAAAGGGAACGACGGTCTTTGGATCGAGGATCGTGTAGAGCCGGCACCAGGGCTGGTGCCCGACCATCTTCCAATTGTGACCGGCTCCGCTGGTGTCCTCGGTGAACAGGATGTCGCCCGCGCGGAGCTCAAACCGCCCATCCGGCGTTTCGAACTCCAGCGTGCCGATCAGCGTGATGACGAGCTGTCGGGCGGGGTCCGGGTGCCATCCGAGTTTCGGATCCGCGTCGGTTTCGTGAAACGATGCCGAGGCGATGGGAAACTTGCCACTGAGTGCGTCTCCCCTTACTCCGGGCTCGAGATCGATGAAGCCCTCTTCGAAATGCGACTTCTGATCAGCGCCGGTCCATAATTTGATGCATCGGATCATCGTCTTCTCCTTAACGCGCCGGTATGGTGGTCTTGGCGAGGTCAACTGCCTTGGCGACGTAGGGCCTGACCATCTTTGCGGGATCGACGACGCGGTCGAACTCCTCTTCGGTAACGAAGCCGAGCTTCAGCGCCGCTGCCTTGAGGGTGAGGTCATTGTCCATCGCGTAATGCGCGATCTTGGACGCTTTGTCGTAGCCGATCACCGGCGCCAGCGCGGTAACGAGCATTAACGAGCGCTCGACAAACTCTTTGATCTTCTTCGCGTTCGGCCTGGTTCCTTCGACCAGGAATTTGCGGAAATTAGTGCAGCCGTCGGTCATGATCGTGATCGAATGCGTGATGTTGTGGATGATCAGCGGCTTGTAGACGTTCATCTCGAGATAGCCGCTGGCGCCGCCGAAACCGACGGCGACGTCATTCGCCATCACCTGGGCGGCGATCATCGTCAGGGCTTCGGCTTGGGTTGGATTGACCTTGCCCGGCATAATCGACGAGCCGGGCTCGTTCTCGGGAATCAACAATTCGGCGAATCCGGCGCGTGGGCCGCAGGACATCAGCCGGATGTCGTTGCCGATCTTATAGAGCGAGACTGCCAGCGTGCGGAACGTGCCGGAAAGCTGCACCAGCGCATCATGCGCACCCTGCACGGTGAATTTGTTCGGTGCGCTGACAAAGGACAGACCCGTCAGCTTGGCAATTTGAGCAGCGGCTGCCTCGGCAAAACCGGGCGCGGCGTTGATCCCGGTGCCGACCGCGGTGCCGCCGAGGGCTAACCGATAAACTCCCTTGAGCGCGTCCCCAATGCGTTCAAGATCATCGGCCAGCATGCCAGCGTAGCCCGACCATTCCTGCCCTAACGTAATCGGTGTCGCATCTTGCATGTGGGTTCGGCCGATCTTGACGACGTCATTCCATTCGGTCGCCTTGGCAGTGATCGCATCGTGCAGCGCTTTCACTGACGGAACGAGGCGTTGCACCACATTCACTGCGGCAGCGATGTACATCGCCGACGGAAAACTGTCGTTCGACGATTGCGACATGTTGACGTGGTCGTTCGGGTGAACCGGTTTCTTGCTGCCAAGCGGCGTACCCGCGAGCTGGCAGCATCGGTTGGAGATTACCTCGTTCACATTCATGTTGAACTGAGTGCCGCTGCCGGTCATCCAGACATGCAACGGGAACATGTCGTGATGCTGGCCAGCGAGGATCTCATCGCAGACCTGAACGATCAGCTTGTGGGCCTGATCGTCGAGCCGTTTGCCGGCATGATTTGCGTTGGCCGCCGCCTTCTTCAGAGTCGCATAGGCTGTGATCATTTCGCGCGGCATCAGGTCCTTGCCGATGCTGAAATGCTCAAGTGAACGTTGCGTCTGCGCGCCCCAGAGCACATCGGCCGCGACGTCAACCTCGCCAAGGCTGTCCATCTCTTTTCGAATGTTGCCCATCAAGTCACGGTTTGAATTTTGTTTCGACTTTGCCATTCAGATTCTCCGGTTTGACATGAGCTGAACTAAGCTGGCCCAGCGATCCTGCCTCGATCTGCGACGAACACCTGTTGAAGTCGTACGAGCATTGCTGTCGTCGGGCAGGAGCCTTGCGTGGATCCTTGCGCTTACAATTGCAGAGAAGCTTGGACCGGGCACGTTAGACGTCGTTAGAATTCGTTAGAGTCAGCTCTCGCTGCTTGAGCCCCCGCAGTCGAGGTAAATCCTTCGCGAGTGCTGGAGTCGCGCTGAGAACGAATCCTTCGCCGCGTACGTTGCGAATCATGGGGGTTTCGTTCGGTCCGTCGACCTTTGAACGCAGCCGACCCATATGCACGTTGACGCGGTTTGTCTCCGGAACGAACTTAAAGTGCCACACATCTTTGATCAGGTTTGCGCATGTCAGCACTTGGTCGCTCCGCTGCATCATGTACTTGAGCAACTGGAATTCGCGCGGCCGCAGATCAATCGGCCGGCAGCCACGCCTTGCTGTGCGATCGATGAGATCGAGCTCCAAAGATCCCACGCGCAACACCGTTTCGCGCGGTTCGACCAGCGAGCGCACACAAGGTTCCATTCTCGGGACTATGATCACTATCGACAGGGGCCGTTTGCCAAGGCTGTCCATCTCTCTGCGAATGTTGCTGGTCATGCTTTTCGACCTCCTTGAAAAATCACGGCGAACCACGCCGCACTCGCCGAGTGCCATTGGCTGCCACAGTTGATCCAGAGCCCTTGTGCTCACTGTTCCGCTCGATGCGGGCCTTAAGCGCCGGGTACAAACGCCAGCGTTTCATTGACGCGCCTGGCGATATGCCTTGCCTCTTGCCCTGTCGCGTGGTTGGCCGAGTCAGGGTCGGAGAGGACGCACGCCGAGATGTCATGCTCGTCCATATACGAGATCGCGCTTTCGACAGACCAGTTGGGCTGCTTTTGCCCAGGTCCCACCGGCGCCCCTTGCTCGTAAGGCAAGATAGGATGTGAATGAACCTCGATGATTTTGGCAAGACCAGCCATCGGAGTGCCTCCTGATCAGAACGGAGCAGCAGAACGAGGAACTGAACCGCATCAAGCCACTGCATTTCTCACCTCTGCACCTTGTCGCTCGAGCGATCGAAAGTCCGCTTCGCCGAAACGTTTGCTTCGCTGTCGCGGATCCGTCGAGAGGTGTACGTGCAGCGCTGTCGACGTCGGGTCGTGACTACAGAATTGCAGAGAAGCTAGGCCGCAGCACGTTAGACGTTGTTGAATTTCGTTAGCCTCGGCCCTCTACGCCTGAGCTTCCGCGTACAACTTCGAAGCGGATTTGGAGGGGGCCGAGCAAATGAGCTGGCCAGCGCTCCGGTCGTCTTCGCGCGATGAGCCAGGAAAGACATCCCTCGACAGGCGCCTTCCAATGAGCGCAATAGGTCGCGCGTGCGTCAGACCAATGGCCCAGCCAGGTCATACCTTGGTTTGATCCACACCACGATTCTGCTATGTTATGGGCGCTGTGGCGTTACCGTATATGGCCCTGACCAATGCCGTTCGAGACGAACAATAGGGCGGTGGTGCACGTGGTCGACGACGACGCTTCGCTGTGCGGCGCGTTGGAGAGTCTCTTCGAGTCGGTGGGACTTGAGACCCGGACCTACCAAGCGGCCCGCGATTTTCTTGATGCCAGCCTTGCGGATGAGCCCGGGTGCATCGTTATCGATATCCGCTTGCCCGATATGAGTGGGCTCGATTTCCAGGTCCAACTGACCCAACTGGGTGTTCGCCTGCCGGTGATCATGATGACCGGGTATGGAGACATTCCGATGAGCGTCCGCGCGATGAAGCGAGGTGCGGTGGATTTTCTTCCGAAGCCATTCCGTGATCAGGACATGCTCGATGCTGTGATGGCGGCCATCGAACGCGATCGACAGCGCCGGACTGCCGATGAAGGTGCTTCGCTGACGCGGCAACGGTTCGAAACACTGACCCCACGGGAACAGCAGGTGATGATGCTGGTAATAACCGGGAAGATGAACAAACAGGTAGCCGGCGATCTTGGAATAAGCGAGATCACGGTAAAACTTCATCGGGGTGCGGCCATGCGCAAAATGGGCGCAAGGACCCTAACCGACCTCGTGCGGATGGCCGAAGTGGTAAAGCCCAAGACACCTTGAAACCGAGTATAACATATAACACTCGTGTATAGTGTCCTGGCGCCCCCGTCAGATGCGACAACTGCTCTCTTCGCGGCCGGTTGCAGCATACCCGGGAATAATGTGTGTCAGGAGAGCCTCTAATAGCGGTCATCGACGATGACGGACCGTTCCGAACAGCGCTCGTCGAGTCGCTCTGTTCGCTGGGATACCGCGCACGCGGGTTTGCATCCGCGGAAGAGTTTCTCGCGGCGAGCGGGGAAAGCTCATGTGACTGTGTCATCACCGACATTCATATGCCCGGCATGAGCGGACTTGATCTCCAGCGACTGTTTATGGCTCGTGACTGGCGAGTGCCGGTAATCATGATTACCGCGCGTGGAGAGCCGAGGCTGGAAGCGAGAGCGGCCGCCAGTGGCGCAATCTGCCTGCTCAAAAAGCCTTTCGGAGCAGATGACCTGATGGGCTGTCTCAAAAAGGCTTTGGAGGTCTGATCCCAGCGCCGCTTGCGAGTCTCCGAGTTGCAGGTATGGCCGCCGCACGCAATCCGGGTCGGCGTTATGTCGGGCCGCAAATCGCGGCGCAACCGCTGCTCTTTTGTCTTGGCTCTAGCCCGCATCGGGGTCGACAAATGGGGCAGCTGGCCGGCAGATCTCCTCTGCCGGGCGGGCAGCCTGGTCGCACAAATGAAGCGGGAGCTCATCGATCGGTTTCGTCACTTGGTCGCATTGTGGATCGCGGGCAGCGTTGCCTTGGCGTTCGCGACCTGGGCGTGCTTCCAGCTCGGTCTCAACTTCGCCACAACCGCTCTCGTATTTTGGGACTACCATCGTGCTGCTGTCTCTGATGAACAGCTTCATTTCATCTGCCGTTTTCGCCGTTGGTAGCCTCGGCTACTTTTTCGCGGAGCCGCTTGCAGTTTCTATGTAAATAGTCCTCAAGACATGGCGGCACTGGCCACTTTTTTCACTTCGCTCGCCGTCACCAGCCTTCCGGCGCCCCGCTTCAGTTTTTCCTTGCTGCGATTCGGGCTTCGGCAGGTTGAGACTCCATACGATCGCAGCGTTCGGGCGTCATCGCCTCAGTAGCTCGCAAAGGGCCAAACACCCTTCGTTTCCACCTATACGTTGATATAAGCTGTCTTTCCGGAAGGTGGGTAGGCGCATGCGCAAGCGCGCGTAGGATGCGTTTGAAGCTGTTTTCGAGGAGAACGGCCGTGACGAAAACCAACTCAAATTGATCCGGTCTTTTTCGCCTCGCGCGTCGCAACGTCGTCGCCGGTCGACGCGCGGTGTACGTCTTGCTTGAAACACCCTTGATCAAGGGGCGAATGGCGTGGCGCTCTCGAGCCATGGTGGTGGTCAAACTGCGGTGAGGACTGCTGGCACTATTTGCGTTCATCCAGGTTGTGGATGTCCAAGCCGTCGGTTTGCGAAAATGAAATCGGAGCGGGGCATATTTGGGCGAGAACAGATGAATATCATAGATGCGCGTTCTAACGGGCCTGTTTCTCCGGACCTGATCTGCTTCGGCCCTTTCCGCCTTTCCGCCGCGGAGCGGGTCCTCAAAAAAGATGGCGTCCGGGTTCGGCTTGGCAGCCGAGCTCTCGATATTCTCATCGCTCTCGTCGAGCGCCCGACCGAGGTAGTTACCAAGAAGGAGCTATTCGCAAGAGTGTGGCCGGACCTTGTGGTCGATGAGGGTAACCTTCGCTATCACGTTTCGGTCTTGCGCAAGGCCCTCGGTGAAGGGCGATCGGGTGGACGATATGTGACCAATGTGTCGGGTCGCGGCTACTGCCTTGTCGCGCCGATTTCGCGTGCTGCAGCCGCGCCTGCGCCCCTGAGCAATTCGCTAGCACATTCACCCGTCGGGCTCCCCCCAAGTCCGACCGGAATGGTGGGACGCGAAGAAACAGTTCAACTTGTCTCGGAAGAACTGACCGCGCGACGTTTCTTCACCATCGTCGGTCCAGGCGGGATCGGCAAAACCACCCTTGCCACCGCAGTCGGCCACAGCATGCTCGCCGCCTTCGACGGCGCGGTCCATTACGTTGACTTCGGGCCGTTAGGCAGCCCGTCTCTCGTTGCCAACAGGGTCGCATCGACCGTGGGCCTGCCAGTCAATTTCGATGACCCGCTTGCTGCGCTACCCGCTTTCCTGCGCGACAGGCGAATGCTGCTGGTGCTCGATAGCTGTGAGCATCTGATTGAGACGATCGCTCCATTGGCGGAGCGCATCTGCCGGGAGGCGCCCGAGGTCCATATCCTGGCGACGAGCCGGGAACCGCTGCAGGTTGAGGGCGAGCAGGTCCATCGACTGGATCCATTGGCCTTCCCTCCTGATGATGAATCGTTGACGTCTACCTGCGCGCTCACCTTTCCGGCCGTGCAGCTGTTTGTTGAGCGCGCTGCTGCGAACGGCGGCGGTTTTGAGTTGAATGACGCCGACGCGCCGATCGTCGGCAAGGTCTGCCGCAAGCTCGACGGAATTGCCCTTGCGCTCGAACTCGCTGCCGGGCGCGTCGGTGTCTATGGAATCAAGGGGATTGCGTCGCTCCTGGATGGCCCATGCAGGTTGCTGTGGCAAGGACGGCGCACGGCGTTACCCCGGCATCAGACGCTATGCGCCATGCTCGACTGGAGCTGCAATCTGCTCCCTGAGTCCGAACGCATAATCCTTCGCAGGCTCTCGGTGTTCGTCGGAGCCTTTTCTCTCGAGGCCGCGCAATTCGTCGTCGCAGGGCACATCCTTGAGAGAGAGCAAGTCGCCGAAGCCATAGCAGGTCTGGTCACGAAATCCCTCGTCGCGGTGGAGACGAACCGCACGGGGACGCTCTATCGGCTGCTCGATACCACGCGCGCTTACGTCCTGGCAAAAATGGTGGACGGCGGCGAAAGAAACTCAATCGCGCAACGGCACGCAGTATACTATCGCGAATTCCTTGAGCGTATCGAAATTGCCTGCCTTACTGGCTCCAAAAGTAATGGGGCCATCGAAACCTGGAGGCACGTGAGCAATGTGCGCGCCGCCTTGGAATGGAGCTTCTCAGAGCAGGGAGACAAGGAGCTCGGCACCGCGCTGGCGGCAGCTTCAGCTCCGCTCTTTCTTGAATTGTCGCTTTTGACGGAGTGTCGGTTCTGGATGGAACGCGCGATCGCCGAACACGGTGGTCAAGGCGATCGTCGTGAAATGGAACTGCAAGAAGCGTTTGCTGTTTCGCTCATGTTCATAAAAGGAAATGTTGAAGAAGTCTACACAGCCCTTGCGAAGGCGCTCTCACTCGCGCAGGTTCTGAATTTGCCATATCATCAGACGCGGCTATTCACTGCGCAGCATACTTTCCTGATGCACATTGGAAATTTCCCAGGGGCTGCGGCTGTTGCTGAGCAAAATGAAGCCGTCGCAAAGAGGACAGCTAATCCAACTACCATGATGATAGCCAATTGGATGCTGGGGGTTTCCCATCATGCTCTGGGCGATCAGGTAAGGGCGCAGCGGTATTGCGAAACGGCGCTAAAGCCGGAAGCCATGCTGAATTCAAGCCTGATTTGTTCTGGATATGATCAGGGTATTCGTGCTCTGATCGCCTTAGCTCGTTCACTTTGGCTGCAAGGCTATGCCGACCGCGCCGTAACGGTTGCAACGCAGGCACACCACCGGGCAAACGCGCTCGACCATCCTGTCTCCCTTTGTGTTTGTTGGATCTCCACCGTGACCGTTTTTCTCTGGACGGGCGATTGGTCTGAAGCGGACAGGATTATCGACAGGTTGATCGCATACACGGAGAAGTACTCCTTGCGATCTCATCATGCCATTAGTCTTGGCTTGAAGGGAGAGCTCTCGCTCTGGCAGGGCGATACGGAAGCTGGCCTGCGGCAATTGAATGCCTCTCTTGACGCTTTAGAGGTAGGTCAACACCAAACTATGACGCCCGTATTTACGAGCAATTTAGCGATAGGTCTGGCAAGGGCAGGGCGTCCTGACGAGGCTGACGCTGCCATCAACAGGGCGATGGCTTGTGGTGGACCAACGCGTCCCCACTTTCATCTCCCCGAGATGATGCGCATCAAAGGAGAGTTCCTCGCGTCCGGACCGCATTTGTCCGAGGCTGAAACTTGGTTCTCACGCTCACTCGATGTTGCCCGCGAGCAATCGGCCCTGGCTTGGGAGCTGCGAACGGCAACGAGTCTGGCTCATCTCTGGGCTCGCCAAGGTCGAAGTGGCAAGGCGCAGCGCCTGCTGCGAGCGGTATATGACCGATTCACCGAGGGATTCGACACTCTCGATTTGAGGGCCGCCAAACGTCTTTTGGACGAGTTGTCTGGTGGCGGTTCGGATGAAATCGGAGGCGAAGGAATTTGCCGTCGCCGACGAATAGCCAAGTTGCACTTGGTCATGGATGATAAGGGTCGCGTTTTGTCCGGCTCGACAACTGGCAAGATGATCTCAAAACAGTCACCCCAGAGGTAACGCCATGGCGGCTGCTCCATGCCTAGCAGCGTGGTGGTGGGCTTGGCGAGCTAGGTGGCAAGCCGGCCCGTGGGCTCATTCGGATTGGTTGCGGCGCTGGCGTGCTTACCGGCCGGGGACGTGAACTTGGTCATGATGTGCTTTCCTGAAGAAATTTGCCGATTGAGTCGGCGAAGGAACTTTACGGGGACGGGATGTTGATCGCGTCGCGAAGCTGTTTTGCCGCCGTTGACGCCTAGGATCTGGCCCGTGACGAACGAAACATTGTCGGACGCAAGGTAGACGATGGCCCGGGCAATCTCCTCGGGCTTGCCTGCGTACTTGAGCCGTGGCGTCGCTCGTCTACTCCGACCGCGTGATGGACGCGGTTAAGGAATATCCGCGCGCTCCGCATCCTCCTATAGCCTAGGCGGCGTTCGATGACCTCGAAGCGGCAATCCCGCGCCCTCCAAAGTCCTTTAGTCGAGATTGCGACGATAACGGGTCGGGGTTAGGCCGGTTAGCCGATGAAATGCGGCGGAAAAGCTGGTGGTGTCGCCGAAACCGACATCGAGCGCAATCGCAGTGATGGACAGCTCACGATTCGCCAATAGCTGCTTGGCCCGCTCGATTCGGCGATGTGCGTGATATCTCTGCGGCGGCATGCCGAACGAATGCTTGAACGACCGGCAGAAATGGTACGGGCTTAGCCGCGCCAGCCCGGCGAGGGTTGTGAGCGGGATGTCGTCGGCGACATGCTCCTCGATATAGTCGGCGAGCCGTTTCTGCTGCCAGCACGCAAGGCCGCCACGACTGATTGCCGCGTGAGGGGCAGGGTCACCGTTGACGCGAACGAGCTCGAGCATCAGCACAATGGCGAGCGCTTCCGCATATTGCCGGGGCATCGAGCCCGGGTTCTCGACCTGTGACTTGAGCTTGAGAGTAGTCTCCCAGAGATCCCGATCGTAAAAGAACAGGCGCGGCTTGAACTCGATCTCACTGAACCGCAACGTGGGATTGGCGAGAGGCCCACGCGGATCAATATAGAAATAGGTGGTACGCGTCAGCGCACGAGGTCTCTGCGATCCGCGGAAATCATGCCCGGCGGGAACGAAGGTCAGCTTGTGCGTAAAATCGCGCAAGGTCGACCGCGGCAGGCCTTCAACAAAAGTCTCACCGTCGTAGCGCTCCCCAAGCTCTGCCGCGATGAGCAGATGGTAGGGAGCGCGGAATCCATATTCAAACGGCGTGTGGCGGATGACCTGCACCGTTTCCACCAGCATGCCCGTCCAGGCGGCGGAATGGCGCCTGACAATCTCAGACGGCGAGTAGTCGACAATCGAGCGAGCGCCAGGATCCGGATGGAGCCGTGCCGGTGGGCGACATTCGGTAGACCGAGGTGCGGGACGAGGCATAGGGGTAACGGATTGATTCAAGTTCGCTTGCGCAGAACGGGTGATTGTTTGATCACTTGAGATCATCGCTTCGGTGGTGACTTAGGACGGTGGTGAGGGCGATCAAGGCGCCGAGCTTGCCGCTTTCACGTCGTTTTGAAGCTGGACCGTCACGATGAGTTGTCCCTTAACTCGTAAGCGATCACAGCGTCGTCGGTACGGATCTAGGCCTGGTACCTTTGAGAAATTGGCGCAAGATGGCCCCAGTCGCAGCAAGATGGCCAAAGTGATTTCCAAGTTCCGTTCATATTTCCGAACTCGTCGACTGTCTGAACGCGTGCGGATGCCGCTCTTGGTCGACAAAACCTATCTCGTCGAAATCCAATAGAGTGAGACCCAAAGGAGATTGCAGATGTCCTCCAATGCCAATCGCGGCGTGGTTTACCTCAAACCGGGCAGCGTCGAGGTTCAGAAGATCGACTTTCCGACCTTCCGCAATCCAGCAGGAAAGACGATTGATCACGGCGTCATTCTCAAGGTCGTCACGACGAATATCTGCGGCTCGGATCAACACATGGTGCGGGGTCGCACGACGGCGCCGGCCGGCATGGTGCTCGGACACGAGATCACCGGCGAAGTGATCGAGAAAGGCCGTGACGTCGAATATCTCGAGGTCGGCGACCTCGTGTCGGTCCCGTTCAACGTCGCGTGTGGCCGCTGCCGGACCTGTCGAGAGGGCGACACCGGTGTCTGCCTTCACGTCAACTCCGACCGCGCCGGAGGCGCCTACGGATATGTCGACATGGGCGGATGGATCGGTGGGCAGGCCGACTACGTCATGGTGCCCTACGCCGATTTCAACCTGCTGAAGTTTCCGGATAAGGCACAGGCGATGGAAAAGATCCGCGATCTGACCTGCCTTTCCGATATTCTGCCGACAGGATTTCATGGAGCCGTCACCGCCAAGGTCGGCGTCGGATCGACGGTCTACGTCGCCGGCGCGGGGCCGGTCGGCCTTGCTGCCGCAGCATCCGCGCGCATCCTTGGCGCGGCTGCCGTGCTGATTGGAGACATGAACCAAGAGCGGCTCGCCCACGCAAAGAGCGTCGGCTTCGAGCCCGTCGACCTTACCAAACACGATCGTCTGGGCGAACTCGTCGCCGACATCCTAGGCGTTCCCGAAGTCGATTGCGCGATCGACTGTGTTGGCTTCGAGGCAAAGGCGCAAGGAACAGATGGCAATGTCGTCGAAGCGCCTGCCGTCGTGCTGAATAGTCTGATGGAAATCACCCGGGCCTCTGGCGCGATCGGTATTCCCGGCCTGTATGTGACCGACGATCCCGGCGCAAAGGAGCGGGCAGCCAAACATGGCAATCTCAGCCTGCGCCTCGGTCTTGGCTGGGCAAAGTCCCACACCCTCCACACCGGCCAGACGCCGGTGCTGAAGTACAACCGGCAGCTCATGCAGGCGATACTGTGGGACCGGCTGCCCATCGCCAAGATCGTCAACGTCAAGGTGATCAGTCTTGACCAGGCGCCGGAAGGCTACAAATCCTTCGACGCCGGCGTCGCAAACAAATTCGTCATCGATCCGCATGGCCAACTCGCCAAGGCGGCCTAAGACGCTACGGCAGTTGTTTGCACCAGGGCCCTCGCGCCCGTGCGTCCGCCAAAATAGCAGGCCTGGCGGACTAGCCAGGCCTGCTATTTTTTCTCAGACCTTGAAGGTGAAGGATTAGCCTCGCATAGGACTCATTCGGCGGGCGTCTGCGCGGCCCTGCCCGGCTTGGCTGCCGCCATTGCCTCTTGGGCGAGCTTGGCAAGGCCTGTGTGGAGAAGCGCAGCGACGATGGCGCCAACGATTGGGGCCGTCAGATACAACCAGGCATCGCTGAAATTACCGGTCGCGACCATCGGGCCAAGCGCGCGCGCCGGGTTGAAGGGGGCCCCAGTGAGGGCGCCACCCATGATGATATTGAGGGTCAACGTCATTCCGATCGCCAGCGGCGCAAGATTGCCGGCACGGCCCGCAACGGCCGTACTGAGCACGACCGTGACCAGGAAAAAGCCCAGCAAGGCCTCGATCATGAAGCCGGCCTCCGGCGTGATCGTGACGGTCGTGGCGCCAAGAGCAAGACCATGCGCGAGTGCAGGCATGCCGAGGCCGGTGGCGGCCCCGCCCAACACCGTCCGCAACAACAGCGCGCCGGCGATGCCGCCGATGAGCTGGGTGATGATGTAGCCGACCGCCTCGCGAACTCCCATCGCGCCGGCGGCGAGCACGCCGATAGTGACAGCGGGGTTCATGTGCCCGCCCGACACGGGACCGTAGGCAAAAGCAAAGGCCATGATGGCAAGGCCATGGGCGAAAGCAACCGCGGTGATACCCGGCAGACCGACACCCTTTCCGACCACTGCGGCGGCGCCGGAGCCGATGAACACGAAAGCGAAAGTGCCGATGAACTCCGCAAGGAGTTTTGGTGTAATCCGGTTAGACATCGTTGACTCCAGAGGTGAGATCGACCGCTCGCGCACTCGGGCCTGCGGCCGGGAACCATGCGTTGGTTTGGGGATGACCGACGGCACGGAGAGCGCCGCCGGCGGCGAAGCGAGCGCGCCTACTCCGCGGCGACCGTCTGCGGTTTGAAATCGATGCCCAGCGCCTTGGCGACGCCGGTACCGTATTCGAGATCGGCCCTGTAGCAGTGGACGATCTGTCGCTTGACGATCTCGACCGGCACGCCTTCCATCGCTGCCTTGTAGTTCTGGAACAGCTGATCCTTCTGATTGGCGCTCATCAGCCGGAACAGCTCGCCGGGCTGACGGTAGTCGTCGTTGCCGTCGCGATGATTATAGCGGTCGGCATTACCCATGATCTTGAGTGGCGGCTCGCGGTAGTTGTGGTCCTCGAAAGGGCCGTTGAACGAATTCGGCTCGTAGAAGGCGTCCGGGTAAGGCTTGCCCTCCAGCCGCATCGTCCCGTCAGCGTGATAATCGTTCGCTTCGACGCGCGGCCGGTTGACCGGGAGCTGGTGCGCGTTGACGCCTACCCGGTAGCGATGCGCGTCCGCGTAGGAGAAGATGCGGGCCTGCAGCATCTTATCGGGCGAATGGCCGATGCCCGGTATGATGTTCGACGGCGCCAGCGCCGCCTGCTCGACCTCGGCGAAATAGTTCTTCGGATTTCGATTCAGCTCCAGGGTGCCGACTTCGATCAGCGCATAGTCCTTGTGCGGCCACACCTTGGTCAAGTCGAAGGGATTGTACCAGTGCTTGCCGACGTCGCTCTCCGGCATGATCTGCACGGAGAATTTCCATTTCGGGAAATCGCCGCGCTCGATCGCTTGGAACAGGTCGCGCTGATGGGTCTCGCGATCGTACGCGACCTTCTCAGCCGCTTCAGCGTTGGTCCAGTTCTTGATGCCCTGCATGGTCTTGAAGTGAAATTTTACCCAATAGCGCTCGTTCCTGGCGTTGATGAATGAATAAGTGTGCGAGCCGAAACCGTCGATATTGCGATAACTCTGCGGAAGGCCTCGGTCCGACATCAGGATGGTGACCTGATGCAGGCTCTCCGGCGACAATGACCAGAAGTCCCACATTGCGGTCGGCGAGCGCATGTTGGTCCTCGGGTGTCGCTTCTGGGTGTGGATGAAGTCAGGAAATTTCAGCGCATCGCGCACGAAGAACACCGGCGTGTTGTTGCCGACGAGGTCCCAGTTGCCTTCCTCAGTGTAGAAGCGCAGTACAAAGCCGCGCACGTCACGCTCGGCGTCGGCCGCGCCGCGCTCGCCGGCCACGGTAGAGAAGCGCAGGAAGGCTTCGGTCTTCTTGCCCTTCTGCAACACCTTAGCCTTCGTGTACTTCGTGATGTCGTGAGTGATAGTCAGTGTGCCGTAAGCCGCCGAGCCCTTCGCGTGGACGGTGCGCTCCGGAATGCGCTCGCGGTTCTGGTGCGCGAGCCGCTCCAAAAGGTGGAAGTCCTGCATCAGCACAGGGCCGCGCGGTCCCGCAGTGATGGAATTCTGGTTGTCGGCGACCGGCATGCCGCTGCTGGTGGTGAGTGTAGGGCGTTTGGCCACGGATTGCTCCTGTTTTGCGAGACGTTGAGATCCCGGCAACGCGACCGCTCTGCGGCAGCGTTACGCTTTCGCACCGTCGTCCGTTGACAGAATTGCGTTTGCGAGAAACCGGGCGCGAATCGAAATGTATGCATCCGCTTCGCAGTGACTTTGGTTCCATTGCTGTGATTGCAGCGACCTTGCTCCAATCTGTCTCAGACGTTCGTCAGGCCTTCGTCCGGCCACCGCGGCGTCGCCGTACACTCAAGCGTGATGGGCATGGTGTTCATTTCTTCCTAGATCAGGACATGAGGATTGGCGTGCTGAACTCGGCTGTCGTCAAGTCTGACGCGGCGGAGGTCTTTTTGCCGTACCGCAAGTGCACAGAACAGGAGCGGCTGATGCGGGATCACCACATGCAACCATCGGGGCTGACGCGACGGCGCGTGCTCGGCGGGATGGGGGTCGCGAGCCTGGCGCTAATATCCTCGGCGGCATCAGCGCAAGAGACCGTCGATCTGCATGTGCCGGGCGGTCCGAGCACGCGGGTAATCACCACAACCTATCCGCAAAAAGGCCCAATGATCCTGCAGCGCTCAAGCCCGCCATGGCTTGAGACGCCTTTCGAAGTCTTCGACAAAGGCGTGTTCACCCCAAACGACCAACACTATGTCAGCTGGCACTGGGCGAATTTTCCGGGCGACATCAATGTGGATAGCTTTCGTCTGACGGTGCACGGCCAGGTCAATCAGACCCTATCGTTGTCGCTCAAGGATATTTTACAGGGCTTGCCGAGAGTAGATATCGCCGCGGTCAACCAATGCGCCGGCAATTCGCGCATCTACGCCGTTCCCCGCGTTGCCGGCGCGCAATGGGCTAATGGTTCGATGAGCAATGCGACCTGGACCGGGGTGCGTCTGAAGGACGTACTTGACCGAGCCGGCGTAAAACCCGGCGCCATTCAGGTCCGCTTCGGCGGCCTGGACGAGCCGGTGATGCCGGGCGCGCCGAAATTCCTGAAGTCGCTGAGCATCGATCACGCTCGCGATGGCGAGGTGATGATCGCTTTCGCCATGAACGGCGAGCAGCTTCCATTGCTGAACGGATTTCCGCTGCGGCTCGTTGTGCCCGGCTGGTGCGGAGTCTACTGGGTCAAGATGCTGAACGACATCGAAGTGCTGGATCAGCCAGACACCAATTATTGGACAGCGACCGGCTACCGCGTGCCCGATACGCCGCACCATGCCGTCAAACCTGGCGATACCGGATTCAAGATGGTGCCGGTGACCCGCAACGCTCCGCGGTCGTTCATCACCAACATCCGCAACGGCGACAGCGTGCCCGTGGGGATGCCGGCTTTAGCGCGGGGCATCGCCTTCGGCGGCGATTGCGGCGTTGCCCGCGTCGATCTGTCGCTCGATGGCGGCACGACTTGGGAGCCGACGCAACTCGGTGCAGATCAGGGCACATACGGCTTTCGGCAATGGCAGACGCAGTTCACGCTGCCTGCGCGCGGCGCGCAAACCCTGATGGTTCGTTGCACCAACATCAGGAATGAGGCGCAGCCGGATTTCAAGATCTGGAATCCGGCCGGCTACCTGTTCAATACCATTGAAACGACCCATGTGGTCGTGGCCTGAGGAAAAACCAAAAATGCTACGTGCTGTTTTCCCGATACCCACCGTTCTGGGTCTGGTTCTGTTGCTCCATCCCGGTCAGGCCGCGACGATCACCACGTTGAAGTCGCCGAAGCTGGATGTCCCCACCAGCGACGCGATGTTCCCCGCGGGTGCGGGCTCGGACGCAATCAACAACAACTGCCTCGCCTGCCACTCGGCCGACCACGTGTTGAATCAGCCTTCGTTGTCCAGGCAAGCCTGGCAAGAAGTCGTCAACAAGATGATCACGGCTTACAAGGCCCCCATTAGCCCTGACGACGCCAAGGCAATCGTGGATTATCTCGTTCGCACCAAAGGCACTTCATAACTCGGTAACGCGAGCTCTCAACGATAGCATCTACGCGCGCCTGAGCTCTAACGAATCGGAATATGCTCGCAATGACGAAACTTCGAATTAGCGTTGGAATATTAGCAACAGTCTTCTGCTTGTCAGTCAAGGCACAGACCATCGACGTCATGGCCCTCGATCAAGACGGAGCACAGACGGTCCTGCAAGCAGCGAAAGAGTGCGCGCAGCAGCGCAATGCACCCTCCGCAATTGCAGTGGTTGATCCCGCCGGGGATCTGCTTGCTTTCCAGCGGATGGATGGTGTCCGCCCAGCAAGCGCGGACCTTGCCATAGAGAAGGCACGAACGGCTGCGCGGCTACGACGGCCGACGGCGGAGATCGAGGACAGCATCAATGAGGGCCGAACGGCATTCGTCACCGCCAACATAGCGGCACTGCGCGGCGGCGTGCCGATACGCGTAAGCGGCGAAGTCGTGGGCGCAGTAGGTGTTGCCGGCTTGAGCAAGGAGATCGACGCGGAGATCGCGAACACGGCGGCAGCGGCGCTGAGCCCCTCACCGATGACAGCCCAGCATAGGTGACGCGTTACTGTTTGGTGCGGCCCTTTGCAATTTGCGGGCGTACCACCGCCCAATCAGTCGAAATCGTCAGCGCAGGCGTGACCGGACTGTACCTGTGACTAAACCAAGGGATAGTCGGATCCATGCCGACACCATAGCCTGAGCCTACCTTGGTACGGATTTGCCATACCCGCGTGCAATGGCGTGGGCCGGCACCAGGTGGTACCGATCAAGTTGAAAGCGGAATGCAACGGAACCGGACCCACGAACCGGCAGTTGCAAGGCAAGGTCGGCGGCGTAACGCCCGCCGGCCTTTCTCTTGACCGAGCGGCGAGCCGAGATCGTCTATAGAGTGCCCGGAAGGATGGCAGACGTCGACACATGCTGGACAAGTTTAGCAAGAGGCGGTCAGCTTCGGCTCATGTGATCGTCCTAGGGAATGAGAAGGGTGGGTCGGGCAAGTCCACCGTCGCATCGCATGTCGCCGTTGGCCTTCTAAAGGCCGGCCAGCGGGTTGCTACAATCGATCTCGACGCTCGTCAGCAAAGCTTTACGCGCTACATCAACAATCGTCGTGCCTGGGCAGCCCACACAGGGCTCGATCTCGAAGTGCCAGCCCACTTCTGCATCGAACAAGGCCGGACGATGCAGATCGCTGACAATGAAGAGCTCGAATGCCAACGGCTTATCGATGCGGTCAACGCGCTCGACCGGAATGTTGATTTCATCGTCATCGACACGCCGGGCACGGATAGCTATCTGAGCCGCCTTGCCCATTCGACAGCTGACACCTTGATAACTCCGATGAACGACAGCCTCCTTGACTTCGACGTGCTCGGTTCCGTTGACCCCACAACATATGCTGTGACCGGAGTGGCGCATTATGCAGCTATGGTTCGGCAGGCAAGGTGCAGGCGCCGGCAGCTCGACGGTTCGAATATCGACTGGATCGTGATGCGTAATCGACGTTCAGGACTGTCATCGCGCAGCACGCACGTGCTCTCCGGTTGTCTAAGGCAATTATCTCTGGAGCTCGGATTTCGACCGATTGACGGCTTTGTCGAACGCTCAATTTACCGCGAATTTTTTCCTCGGGGAGTGTCCGCCCTCGACGATACCGACCCAACGGGGCTCAAGATGCACCCGGGCCCCGGCCAGACCGCGGCACAACAGGAAGTGAAAAGGCTGTTGAGCCAATTGAAGCTGCAGCTAAACGAGCGAGCTCGCCGCCGGGCCGCAGGTCGCGCTGAGTGGTTCAGCCAGGTCGGCAAGCCGCTTCAATCCGACGAACTCTTTACCGCTTGACCCTTTTCAGTCAGCGAACTGACACTTCTTGCCATTGGTTTTCATGGCCTTTCAGTTGGGAAGCCTCGCGGATCTTTGGAACCTGCACCGGAAGGCAACCTTTCGTATAGGCGTCCAACCCAACGAGATAGAGGACGCTTACCTCCGTACAATGGAAAAACGGATTTTCGTCGATGTAGTCTCTCAGCCAGTCGGGCGCCGATTGCTTGACCATGAGGCGCGTTACAAGAGCGAGGTTTGACGCGCAGACGGAGCTGAAAGATGAGGCACGAGAGAGGAATAGAGGCGCTAGATCTTCATCCGATAATCAAATGCCTCGTTGAGACCCGGCTTGCTTGGCAATTGTCCGTCTCGGATATCGCCGCGCGAATGGGGTCCAGCTATTTCACGCTGAAAAGGTACGAGAGAGGCGCCGAATTCCCAAGCGGCAAGATGCTCCTCAAGTGGGTTGACGTGCTCGGATTCGAACTTGTCCTGCGGCACAAGAAGTCAGCTGCCTCCGCGACAGAGCGCCATAAACCTTCGTATCGTTCCGTGACCCCTTTAGATGCCCGACGATTACCTACGTGCAATTGAGCTGCTGATCGCGATCGTCTTAGGCTGCATGCGTTGGAAAAGTGGACAGGCTCATGAAGTGCGACGGTGAAAAAAGGATGATCGACGAACAGCGACGATAATACCAAGAGGAGACTACAATGCCCAACTGCTCCGAAAGTCTTAGATCTGGCAGAGCCACGCGATGCGCAGTCTGCGATGGCAAGTTTGGTCTCGTCCGGCACTACTCGTGGCGAACCCCGCTTTGTTCCAAGAAGTGCGCCGATCGCTTCAAAGCTCGCCGGGAAAGCGACCGCACTTGGGTGGGCTGGCTCCAAATCGCCTTCAACCAGCTGCCAGAGAACCGGGTGAGGGCTCCATGACGTTCCAGATCTCACGACGAGGCAAGGAATATCTAGAAACAGCACAGACCTTGCTCCGCGCTGCCCAAACCATGACCGACCGAGCGGTTGCGGGTCAGCTCAAGGCCCTTGCCGACGACTACCAGCGGCGGGCTGAACAAGCTTCACATGTTGATGCGGCGAAAGCACTCGCTCGATCGGCTGCTAGCGCTGAACGCGAGTGGTGACCTGATGGGCAGCTTCACACACCACTCCTGGTGCAAAACCGAATCGTCCTAGTGACGTTGGGACGCCGAGCGTCTGGCCCAGTCACGAGCTTTTTATTCCTTCGTTACCGCCTGCAGGGCTTCAAAGTCGGGGCTGAGGTCCCAGATCAAAATGGAATGATTGTCGTCATCTGATAACGGAGCTGTTCTCTAATGTTTGGAGTGAATATGGGCGAAGTGATTCGATTCATCCCAAAGTCTGAGCGCGAGCGAGCCCGCCTAATTCGAGAAGCCTGCGCGATATATGACAGCATCTTCCCGGCGGCTGATCTCGAAAGCGAGCACGCGGACAAGGCACCGGTAGGTCACACGGTCAACGGCGCCAATGCCCATCGCAGCGATGGGGCTCTCTCGTGATCAAGATCATCGCCGTGCTCTGCAGTCTGTCCTCTCCGGCAAATTGCCACGAGCAGACCGTCACCACCTCGGACTTCGCCAGCGTCTCGATGCAGTCCTGCCTGATGGGTGCGCCGCAGCTCGCCGAGTGGATGAAGGACCATCCGGCCGAGCGCCTAGCGGCATGGCGCTGCGAGATCGGCAAACGGGATGGCAGGGGAGCTTAGGGTTGAAAGCAGCTTTCCTCGCGAGTCCTGACTATCCTGCGCCTGTTGTGCGTAACGAAGGTGCCGAGCGCGAAATGACCATGATGCGCTGGGGCACGCCGCCGCGGCCACGCGCGGGCGGCTTCCCCGTCACCATATCCGCAACACCGCGTCGCCACACTGGCGCGGTTGGCTGAAGCCGGAAAACCGCTGTCTGGTTCCTGCCAACAGCTTCGCCGAACACGCGCCCGAGCCCAAACCAGTGACAGGCAAGAAGGATGTCGTGTGGTTCGCCTTGCCAATCCCCGGACCTCACCTTGTTTACGGCTTTCTGACCACTGCGCCAAACGCGATCGTCGAGCCGATTCACCCCAAGGCAATGCCAGCGATCCTGACCACCGAAGAAGAACGCGACGTGTGGATGCGTGCGCCTTGGGACGAGGCAAAGACATTACAGCGGCCACTGCCGGACAACGCGCTACGGATCGTCGCGCGCGGCGCCGATAAAGAAGATCGCGCGGCCGCGTGAGAAAGTTGTGCGATAGGTGCGGCTGCGCTCACGCCCTGGCTTCAAATAAATCGCGATAGTGGGCGCGTCCGCATTCGCGGACCAGGCTCTCGTGAACCGCGCCGCGAGAGCGTCGCGGCCATGCCGCATCGATCTTCGCGCAAGAGCAAATCATGCCCCCCGCCGGGTCGGAAACGAAAAACCGGACCTTTATGCAGTAGCCACCTGCACAAAGGTCCGGCCTTATCTTACCTTGGCCTTGCCGCGATACCGAACGGCTGCAAAAGATGCTTCATATCTTTTGGAGAGGCTTCGCTTGCGTCCGGGTTGCGACCCGGAGGCGGCAATCTCTCAATACGACTATTTCTTTTTCTTTGATGTCTTCTTTGCCACCTTCTTGGTGGCTGCCTTCGCGGTCTTCTTTGCCTTCTTCGCTTTCTTGGCCATGTCGTCCTCTGTAAAAAACTGGCTCAGTGAACATGCGCACGCCGTGTATCGACATGCACAACATTGAGACGATATCACAAATGCAAATTGATACCAACGAGTCGTGAAGTCGCTCTTGAGCCGCTCGCCGGGGCAGTCGGTCCCGCGTCCCGCCTTCGGCGGCGCTGAGCTGACGCTCCTGCGGCTGCCCTTTTAACCGGTCTCGCGACCCGCGAGTGGTGACGCGTGAGAACATGCATCCCGCCGACCAGTCCGAGGCGACCCGCCCGCAATGCGCAGAGAAGGCTTCCCGTCGAACCACTTCGGCGAGACGGTCGAAACATTCGCCTCCGGCATGATAGGCGGGACCGATCCACCACGAGGACGGAATATTCGCGCCATCCGAATCAAGGGCGGGTTCGTAATGTTCTCCGTCGTTTCCAACTTGAAGACTGAGGAAAGCCCGGCGCTTACCACACATTGCTGCGCGCTAAAGCAGGCTCCCGGACCATTCCGCTGGGAACCGTCAAAAGATGGCCCCGGTCCCAACTCCGGCGATGCTTTTTCGACTTGAGCGATGCCGCCGGCGCCTTTACCCGGGGGCTACCATCGGGCGATGCTAATGCCAATGCCGTCTCGCCCTTGACTAGTTCGTGTCCGACTTCGCGGCGCGGCCAGGCAAAATCGTCGGCGCGACCCGCCGGCGCCGACAAAGGCTCACCCTTGACCAAGACCCGCGCTGCTAGCGCATCGAGCGCTACCGGCCGCGCCCCCGGACCGCCGAGCAATTGATCGGTTCCGACGGAGGAGGCCACCAAGGGAAGGATCGGTCCGGCCAGCGGGCGCGGCGCCGGCTGACCCGGCAGCGCATTGGCGTCGGGCGTTGCCGGTTCGGTCGGCAGCGCAATCGGCGCGGAACGCGCAGCCAACAGTCGGTTGATTTCGCGCTCAACATAATGCGCGAGCTTGCGGGCGCCGGCCTTGGTGAAGTACACGCCGTCATAGGAGCGCAACTGCCGGATCTGGCCTTCGAAGTCGGGACCCTTCTGCAGGAAGTGCCCGGCTTCGTCGACAAATCCGTCCCAGACATCGACATAGGTGATGCCGGCCTTGCCGGCTGCACCGCGATAGAGCGAATCCAGGAACAGCGTGTCGGCGGTAGCCTTGGGGCCACGCACCACTGGCAGACCGACCCACAGCACTGGCACACCCTTGGATTTCAGGACGCCGATCATCTCCTCGATCTTCTTGGTGTAGAGCTCGACCCAGCGTTCCTCGCGAAATTCATAGATGCCGTTCGGCGAGCGTGTGCTCTTCGCCGGCGCGATGGCCGGCGGCGCGTCATTGTCGGTGGCGTCATCCGGCGACAATTCGGTATCGACCGGCTTGTCATCCAGCTTCGCGGTGGCGTTTGTACCACCACTCGGTTTGGCGCTCGGTTTTCCGACCGCAGGCTTGGCGTCCGGTTTGGCTTTGGCGTCCTTCTTGTCGGCCTTTTTGTCCGACGACGTGCTGTCGGATTTCTCAGTCGCCGGCTCGCGGATCGCGACACGGTCATCGAGCCCGAGCATGACGACAATGGCGTCCGGGTTTTCGCTGGCGAGAATGCCTTTGGCGGCGGCGGCCCAATCGGCCGGATCGCCCTTGGGCTGATACTTGATGAGGCCGGAGACGGTCTTGTGCCTGCGGATCACGCCCATTTCCGGCTGATCCGCATAAGCGTCCTCAAGCCCGTAAGCGAGCCAGTCCGCCATGGCGTCGCCGAGCACCAAAATGTGGCGCTCAGGCACAGTCTCGCGCTTCTCGGGCGTCGGTGCCTTTGAAAAATCCTCGCGCACGGGCGGTAGCGTTTGCCGCCGAGGCTGGGGCGCGTGTTGCTGGAAAGGCTCATACACGTCGTTGCCAAACCAGCCGCCACCGAACCCGCCGCCACCGCGTTGTGGCTGCTGACGCTGCTGATATCCGCCGAAATTGAAGAACTGCGCCGAGGTGGGTCCGACAATGCCGAGCACCATGCCCGCTGCGATGGCTAGCGCAATCAGCGGGCCTCTCTCGGTGAAGATGCACAGCCTTCTTAGCATGCTCTTGGACCGCACAAGAACTTGCCCCGACACAAACTAGCACTCAGGCCTTATGACGAGTCTCAGATTACCGTGAAGTGCGTTACCGTCAGTGCGGACCAAACGAATCAACAGGCCAGGCCGGCTTCGGGGTCCCAAATTGGGACAGCGGAAGGGATCAAACAACGATCCTTCCGCCTATCGCCGGCTTGCTCGGATCAGGGCCGATATTTCACGTCGCCGGGCGATCGCTTCTGCCGAGTAGCGGCCATGCTTATTGGCGTGCTGATTGCCCTTAGGCGCGCCTGGAGATGGGCCGCCGCGCATCCTGCACGTACCTTGGCCATCGCTAGCGACTGGCACGGCTTCCCCTTGCTTGTTCGCGCTCCGCGTTTCGCCTCCTCGATTTACGCGAGCATTGGTTTCGGAACGATTTGGGATCATTTGCGGAGATTGATTCGTCCGTTTGGCTGCCCTAAGCGACGATGCCACACCATCAATTTAGCAGACCGGTAGCAACATGGACTCGGCCTACGTCCCTGCTCTTGCGGCTTTTGGGGGATCCGCCGTCGGTGGCTTGACGTCCCTTGTGGCCACGTGGGTCACGCAGCGCCGTAAGGATAGCGCGCGAAGGCTCGCGCAGGAGAAGACCAGAAAACAAAAGTTATACAAGCAATTCATCGATGAAACTTCCAAATTATATGCCGATGCGCTTGTGCATGACAAATCGGAGGTTTCGGCGCTTGTAGATATGTATGCGTTAATTGGCAGAATGCGTATTTTATCGAGCGATGCAGTCATAGGAAAAGCGGAGGCCGCGGCGCGAATGATCCTCGATACCTATTTCTCGCCAAACAAAACCTTTCCTGAATTGAGACAGTTGATCGAGAGTCGCTCGATGGATCCGTTGCGAGAGTTTGGCGAGGTTTGTCGAAAAGAATTGATCGCTCTGAAATAAAGCTAAAGCCACGCAAGCGAGAGCCTAATCCGTTTCGCGCCTTAGACAATCCGCCAGACCATCGCTAGGTCCAGTGCAATGACGACGAATCCTATTAGGAGACTGATCGAAAGCACCAACCCATCCTCCTCGGTATAGGCCAAGGAGATCAGAGCGATGATAAGGGCAGGGAGGATATTGCTCAGTGGAATCGGCGTTAGTATGAGCCGCGCGCTCAGCATCATGACGGCGATGCCGACAACGCGCTTGGTCGCTTCCGGTGGGGTAGGGCAGCGCGGGTAGACCGCCTTTTCAAGATATCTTAGCATTGGGATGGCGCGCTGCACGACGGCACCAAGGTGCTGTGTGGGCAAGCTGCGGGCGGCGATCCACCGTGGAAAGGTCGGAGCAGGGCGGCCCGCGATCATCTGGAATGCCGGGATCAAGAGCAGTAACCCACCTATCAGCGAAATTCCTGGTGCTGCGGCTACAACGGCCAGCACAAGCATGATGAGGCCAAACGACTGCTTCTGGAGGCTGCTCATCAGCCAATCCAGGGTCACGTGATCTGCCGGCGCCTCGTCGTGCAACTTCTGCAAGATAACAGAGGCGGGGACGAACGCTCCCGCGTCGGGCCGGCTCTGCATCAACTCGGACATCGTGACCTCTGGTATTGCCTACCGGGAGAGGGAGCGACGTATCTAGGTGCCGCGGGATGTTGAGGCCAGTAAAGTTTGGCAAACCCCGGCAAACCGTCGCTAAGAAATATCGGTCGAGGGCCAACTCGTTTGAAAAAGTTGAACCTCCGAATGCCGCTCGACAAGCTTCCAATGCCGATCGCCCAGTGAACTGTCACTTGTCGTGTAGCGAAATTTTTTCAGCGGCCGTCTTTAAGAATGATTTGCCGAGATTTGGAAGGCTTCACTGGGCTCGTCAACATTGGCAGCCTAACCATGGAACGTGTCTACAACCCCCAACCGGAGATCACGTCATGGGAAAAATAGAGACAAATGTCAAAGACGCGCTCGACCACGTTCGAGCAGCGACGCAAGAACTGCATGGAGCTATCAGCGACGCCGTCGCCAAGCGCGGCGGAGCCACGAAGGCCGATCTTGAGGTGTTTGCGCAGAAGGCGAAGGCTGTCACGGAGTCTGCCAAGGGCTCTATTAGCACCCAGCACGACGCCGCAAAGAAGCATCTTGCAGAGGCCGTCACTCATCTCGAAGCAACGCAGAAGCAAGTCGCCGAGAGTCTGAAGAGTTCTGGTCAGGCGTTCCAGACCTCGGTCCAAAAAGCGCTCGCCGAAGCGCGCGCTTCCGCTCAGAAGGTCAGCGAAGCCGTTGCGGCCAAGCGTTCGGCCTTGCCCAAGCAAACCAAAAAGTAGGAGAATACGATGCACAATTACGTTGCCGTGGTCTTTGATGACAGAAGCAAAGCCTACGAAGGTCTGCACGCGCTCTGGCTGCTCGACGATGCCGCGGAAGTCACCGTACACGGAGCCGCGGTGGTCCACCGTGACGCCCTGGGCAATTTCCAGGTCGACACCAAGGAAACGCATCCTGCCTTGGCTACCGCCGTTGGCGTCGGTGTCGGCGCCTTGCTGGGCTTGCTTGCGGGACCTGCGGGCGCAGCGGTGGGCGCCGCTGGGGGTGCCGCCGTTGGCGCTGCAACAGGCGGGATGGTTGGCGTTACCGCGGATTTGGTGCGCGCAGACGATCGCGATCAAGCCGCCACCGAGACGCGATTCGTTCTTGGCGCCGGCCAATCTGCAGTCATCGCTGACGTGAGCGAGGACTGGACGTCGCCGATCGACACCCAGATGCGCAAACTCGGCGGAATAGTCTATCGGCGCGCCAAGAGCGATCTGGAAGACGATATCTGGTTCGACGATAACTATTTCTACCCCTCGTATCTCTACCCTTACGAGTACGTTCCGAGCAGCTATCCTCTCTGGTAGGCTTTAGCGTAGGTGCTCCAAATGTTAGACCGAGCGCGGGTACTTTCGGTGCCCGCGCTCGCGTCAATGGAAGCCGTGCGATCGTTGGGGAAAATCCAAACCGCAAGTAGCCGTGGGCAGAGCGTCAAACTCTGCCGTTTGATGTGGCGATTTCGAGCTCCTATCGCGTCTGTCGTCAACGCTTCGTCGAATTACGCCCATACCGGGACATTCATTCCAGCGCTTCGAGCCGGACGCGCTCAGGCGTGCGTGCTTTGAGGGGAGTCCTCGCCACTAAGAAAAAGGCTCAGATACACGAACAGTGCGATCATCTGGAAGATGAAGTGAAGAACGGATATTGTTCTCTCCCAAGTCAATGCCACGCAAGTGACAAGAAGAGTCCAAATAGACAACAACTGCGTGGATCAATACTCGCTTTGCGCCACAGCCACCTTGCGCATGTTTGCCGGTGACCACTCTGGCGGCTCCTAGCTTCGCCGGTCTCCGGTGAGTTGCATCAAAAGGATGAACAGGTTGAGAAAATCAAGGTAGAGCGCGAGCGCGCCCATGACCGCCTTCTTGCCGGCGATCGCGGGGCTGTCGCTGTTCAGATAAATCTCCTTAATGCGCTGCGTGTCGTAGGCGGCCAGTCCGACGAACACGATGACGCCAACCACCGAAATAGCCAGCTGCACGATCGAAGATGCGAGAAATACATTCACGATGCTCGCGATGATGATGCCGACCAACCCCATCAATAGGAACGAGGCTGTGCGTGCTAGATCGGCGCGAGTGGTGTAGCCGAAGAGGCTCATGGCGAGGAAGGTCGCGGCGGTGATGAAGAAGGTTCGAGCAATGCTCGTGCCGGTATAGATGAAGAAGATTCCGGAAAGAGACAGGCCGACCAGGGCGGCATAGGCCCAGAATGCCGTCTTGGCGGCGCCCAGACTCATTTTCTCGATGCGGAAGCTCAGAAGCAAAACCAGCGCCAGCGGCGCCAGCGTCACGCCCCAGAACAGCATCGGCGTATTGATCAGCGACGCGTAAAGGCCCGTTTCGGCCGCTCCGTAGGCGACGATCCCCGTAAGCGCCAAGCCCGAGGCCATGTAATTGTAGACGCTGATCATGAATTGCCGCAGGCCAGCGTCGATAGCTGCCTGCGACATTCTCGCGGTAACGATCTCAGTTGAGCGAGGCGCGGGGTTGGTCATGGGTATTCTCCTGGCTAGCGGATATTCGGCGGAAGTTAGACTGGATCACCGGGCAAACCGAGTGAAGCCTGCCAAATTCCTGCAAATCCCAACCAAGGTGTTCTTCGGCTGGTGCGGCGCTTTGTCCAAAGAATGACTCCGAATCCCTTCGCCTGATTTGATCAGCGTCGCTTCGTTTCCATTTTCATGTTCGCCGCCGGGTACAACGGCGCAGTTCATAAGAATTTGCCGAAATTTATGCAGCTTTACTCGGCTGGCCAGGGTTCCCCGGTATAGACCTTCCTTCGTATCGCGACCGCCGCCCGCGACCCATCGCTCCTGCAAAGATGCATGTCTTTGGCGACACAGAATGGAAGGCAATGCATCTGCAGACCTTCAAATCTCTCAAACCGGAGAACTCCAATGACTCGCGTTCAAAATCCAAGCGATATGCAAGACGCTCTCAAAGATGCACTGAAAACAAACTGGAAGCTTTTCCTGTTTCAGGGCATCGTAATGGTCATACTCGGCATTCTAGCGGTTGCGTGGCCGGCAGTGGCCACCATCGCGGTTGACCTCTATGTCGGCTGGCTGTTTTTGGTCAGCGGCATGGTCGGACTCGTGGCTATGTTCTCGGTGCGCGATTTCCCCGCGTTCTTGTGGACGCTTCTCACGGCGGCTCTGGCAATGGCAGCCGGCGTCCTGCTGATCTGGAAGCCCGAGCAAGGCGCTGTGTCCCTCACGATCGTACTCACGGCCTTGTTTATTGCCGAAGGCATTTTCCAGATCGTGGGGTCATTTGCGTATCGAGATGTGATGCCTGGTTCATGGGGCTGGATGTGCGTAAGCGGCATCTGTGACCTACTTCTCGCCGCCGTGCTTATTGCATACTGGCCGGTCAGCGCATCATGGGCACTCGGCCTTATCGTCGGGATCAACCTGATTACCTCGGGAGTGGCTATTGTTACCGTCGCGATTGAGGCCCGCAATTTCGCGCAAGCCTTGGTGCGATCCGCCGCCTGATGTCGGCTGGGAGGCGTGGAAGATACTTTCCTCGCCCCCTTACTGCCTCCATGAGTCACGACTCCATCGGCAGAGCGTATGACGACAGTCCTATCTTTGGATACCCATCACCCTCGTCATCCTCACTATTCTATGGATCGCATTTATGAGCAGCAGGAGATCGCTATGAGCCTTTATAGCTGTAAGGTCGATGGCGATGAATATCAAATTACCAAATTTACCTTTCAGCTGTTGCGCGCTATTCCCCAGTCGCTGCCCAATTCATTGGGCGCCATCTGAATTGCATCGATCACCTATCCGGTTTCACGGTCGACCTTTCGCAAGAATTCATTCTCATTTGGTTGGCTTTATTCGTTCCATCGATCG
>Ga0210406_10001463_pt1 | contig 28657 bp, 19 predicted proteins | sample IncBWC30MmetaG_FD_155454 | JGI IMG/M metagenome (GOLD analysis project Ga0210406, IMG submission 155454) | Forest soil microbial communities from Barre Woods Harvard Forest LTER site, Petersham, Massachusetts, United States - Inc-BW-C-30-M | ecosystem: Environmental > Terrestrial > Soil >... | reverse complement strand
CCGCCTTTGAGCGACGCGGAAAGGAAGGGCGAAGAGTTTTTCAAAGCACTCGGCGTGTCGACTCTGGAATCCGCACGAAGCCAGTCTCCCGAGGCGATATTGAAAGCAACGAGCGCGCTCGACTTTTCCCCGAATATTGATGGCGACTTGGTCAAGGGCTCCAATGTGGAACTCTTCCAGCAGGGACGGTTCAATGACACCCCGCTTCTGGTGGGCTTCACGACCGACGAAACTGGAGCGACGCCACCGAAATTTTTGGCGGACTGGGCGGAATCGGTGATCGAACGTTCCCGCTGCAGTGAAGCGAGGTCCGCAATCGCCGCCGCATACCCGCGGACAGACGATCCTCAGACAAGCAGGGTCCGCTATCTGTACCGGGATTTTTATACCGGCTGGCCCACTTGGGATTGGGCTCGATTACAATCCAGCAAAGGCCATAATCGCGCCTACGTTTATATTTTCGACGTCCACGGTCCCGAGCACCCATTCGGCGCTTGGCATGCGACCGAGTATCCTTTCGTGTTCGGCAATTTTCCCAAACCCCCAAGCGCCGGCGACCAAGCCACCTCCGCGCTGATTCGTCAGTACTGGATCAACTTCGCCGCTCACGGCGATCCCAACGGGCCCGGTCTGCCCGTTTGGAGAGCATTCGACGAAGACTCACAAATGGCGATGATCTTCGGTGAGTCATCCCAATCGCAACGTATTCCTGATATTGATGGACTCAAGGCGCTGGATGATCTTTTTCGCTGTCCCGCGCCTTGAATGCCTCATGGTACGAGACAGCGATGTTGATGCTTCGGCATGACTGAGATGGGGCCGAGTCTCATTTCTGATCGTGATATTCAAGGGACAGTCCTGCCGTCGCCCGGCCGATCAAGCGTTACGTTTTGTAGTTCCGACGCAGCGCATAAAAACCGATTCCCATCCAGACGACATTGAGCGCCACCGAAGGCCACGCACTGTTATAGGCGCAGTTGATTATGAATCCGGCCGCGCCGACGATGTTCATGACCTGGTAAAGCGAAGAGCGGGGTTGGATCTTGCCGAAGGACAACAAGCCGTAGGCGCCGAGAATGAGCACGGCCGCCACCCATCCGGCAATTGCAATGAAGGTCTTCAGCGTCATGAGCGTCAGGTGGGCACTGGTGCCGCGATGCCAGGCAAGCGCAGTCTGAATTCCCTGCGTACCAGCCAGAGGCTGAAGATCGCCTGCAGCGCGACGCTGGCGACGGACAGGTACCACACGTGAATCAATGCGAAATCCGGCTGCGTCGACATCCACAACACCGGTATGACGAAGCTCAGGAGCCGGCTCGCGGAACTCAAGACCGCGGGTACCGTGTTGCCCAGTCCTTGAAAAACGGCGGAGCACGTGAACACGAACCCCGAGGCCAGAAAATTCCAGGATATGACCTGCAGATACTGGGTACCCACCGCCAAGGCCATGGGGTCCTTGGTGAATCCGCGGACGACCGACGCCGATCCCCACTGACAAAACAACGTCAGGAATACCATGATGCAGCTGCCGATGAGGGTCGCCAGTAGAAAGGTTTCGCGCACTCGGAGAAATTTACCGGCGGCGAAGTTTTGCCCGACGATCGGCGCCGCGGCAAACGCCACCGCCATCGCGGGCAGGAACATACTCTGCATGATGCGCATGCCGATGCCGAAACCCGCCTGAGCGTCCGGGCCAAAGCGGCGCAGAACCCAATACAGTACCGCCATCAACACGAACATGAGAAAAAACTCCCCACCCGCGGGCAAGCCGATGCGCAGCAACCGGCGCCAAACCTCGAGCTGCGGACGCCACTGCGCAGGTACGAACCCGACATACTTCTCCAGGCGGTGAAAATAAAGCGCCAGCATGACCACGCCCACCGCCAGCGAAATGGAGCTCGCAAACCCCGCCCCGGCGACCCCCATGGGGTGCCCGGTTCCCCAGCCCGCGATCAGCACGGGCGCCAAAATGGCATTTAAAATCACCGTCAATACCTGCACCAGCATGGTCGGCTGAACGATCCCGGTGCCGCGCAATGCCGAGCCCATCACCACCATCGCAAACTGCAGCGCGAGGCTTGGCAGGAACCAATGCAGGTATTGAATTCCGGCGGCGATGGTCGCGGGACTCGCGCCCAAGGTGCTCACGTAGTACGGTCCGACGAAAAACCCCAGCAACAGGGTGATGACCGTAAGACCGGCGGCAAGCGCCAGGCTTTGATTGAAAACCAGCGTGGCGTCCGCCTGATCTTTGCGGCCCGCCGCGTGGGAAATCAGCGTGACGGTGCCGACGCCCAGCACCTGCGTGGCCGCGAATACGATGAACATCACGTTGCCCGCAGCACTGACGCCCGCGAGTGCGGCATCACCCAATCCCGCAACGAAGTACAGGTCGATGAGAAAGTACAGGGTCTGAAAGAACATGCCGGCGGCAATCGGCACCGCCATTTGCAAGATGTTCCTGGCGATCGAACTGTCGGTCAGATCCTTCATGGGAAGTCATCCCTCTTTGGTATGCGCCATTGTGCCATAGCGTCAAGACTTACTAGACGGCGCGTGCAATGCTACGCTGCGCCGATGGCAGTACTTCCGGATTTCGATATGTTGCTTTTCGGCGGCACGGGTGATCTCGTGACGCGAAAATTGTTGCCCGCACTGTATCGGCGCTACGCCGCCGGGCAGGTATCCGCAAACTCGCGCATTTTCGGCATGGCCCGATCTGCGTTGACGCGCAGCGCCTATACGGCGCAGGCGGAAGTGGCCTGCCGCGAATTCATCGGCAAGGAATTTGACGCCAAGCTATGGGAAGACTTCAGCCGCCTGCTGGACTACCTCAGGATCGATGGGAGCGCCGAAAAGGACTACGCGAATTTGGCGGACAGGTTGAAGAACCGGGAAGCCGTCATACGCGTGTTCTTTTTCTCCACCGCATCCAATCTTTTTTCCGTGATCTGCCAAAATCTTGCCAAGGCGGGAGTGGTCACGCCGCTGTCACGGGTGGTTCTGGAGAAACCTTTGGGCCATGACACAGCGTCGGCCAACCTCATCAACGAGCAAGTCGGGGCGGTGTTCTCGGAGAGCCAGATTTACCGAATCGACCACTATCTTGGCAAGGAAGCGGTACAGAATCTGATGGCCTTGCGCTTCGGCAACGCGCTGTTCGAGCCTCTCTGGCGCCGCGGCTTGATCAAGCACATTCAAATCACGGTGGCCGAGGAGCTGGGCGTGGAGCGCCGCGGCAATTTCTACGATAAGACCGGCGCCCTGCGCGACATGGTTCAAAACCACTTGCTGCAGCTGCTGTGCATCATGGCAATGGAGCCGCCGGCCAGCAGCTCCCCGGACTGCGTGCGCGACGAGAAGCTCAAGGTCTTGAGAGCGCTGCGGCCTTTGCGCGATCGCGACGTACTCACCAAATCAGTGCGCGGTCAATACAAGGCCGGCGCGGTTCGCGGAGTGCCGGTACCGGGATATCTGGAAGAGGCCGATATTGCACCGGACAGCACGACCGAAACCTTCGTAGCGCTGAAAGTCGAGATCGATACCTGGCGTTGGGCGGGCGTGCCGTTTTACCTGCGCACCGGAAAGCGGCTGCAGGATCGGGTTACCGAATTGGTGGTTACGTTTGACGAAGTCCCGCTTCCGATATTCGAGATGCCGAGCGCCACCCATACGGCCAATGAACTGGTCATACGCCTGCAGCCCGACGAAAGCATTACCATGACCATACTGGCCAAGAATCCGGGCGAAGGCATGCGCCTGAAGCCCGTGAGTCTGGCCCTGCACCTGGGTGAATCGTTCAAGACCCGCAGCCTCGATGCCTACGAGCGACTGTTGATGGACACGGTGAAGGGAAACCTGACGCTGTTCATGCGCAGAGACGAACTCGACGCCGCCTGGGCGTGGATAGACCCTATTCGTGCCGCCTGGGAACAGTTCGACGAAGGCCCGAAAGTGTATATCGCCGGTACCTGGGGACCCGCATCTTCCAGTGCCATGCTCAGCCGTGACGGATTTGCGTGGCATGATGAACTCTGAGCCCCCGGTCAAGAAATTCCCCGACATAGAAGCGCAGTCGCGGGCACTTGCGAATGAAATTGCCGCCGGCCTCAGAACCGCCATTGCGGCGCGCAGGCTGGCCAGCCTGGTCGTGTCGGGCGGGAAATCACCGATCAGGATGTTCGAATTGCTGCGCGCCGAGGAACTCGATTGGAGTTCGGTGTGTGTCGCACTTGCCGATGAACGCTGGGTGGATCCGTCGGACCCCGCCAGCAACGAGAAGCTGGTGCGCGATGTGCTGCTCAAGGGACCGGCCGCGGCGGCGCGGTTTCTTGGCCTCAAGAACGGCGCCCCCACACCGGACATGGGGGCCGTATCGGCCTGGGAGACATTTGCCCGTGTGCCACGGCCCTTCGATACGGTGGTGCTGGGCATGGGCGATGATGGCCACACGGCTTCACTCTTCCCCGGCTCGCCCAATCTTCCCAGCGCCATCGACCCGGCCGCGGCGGCCGGGTGCGTGGGAATGCGGGCACCGGTTGCGCCGCGGCCGCGCTTGAGTTTGAACTTGAGCGCGCTGTTGGACGCCCGCCGCATTATCCTGGCCATCAACGGCGATGCGAAATGGCGCACCTACCTCGCGGCCAGTGCACCGGGACCGGTGCCGGACATGCCGGTGCGGGCGGTGCTGCGCCAGACGCGTACACCCGTCGAAGTGATGTGGTCGCCGTGACCAGGGATGTGGTCGCGGTGACAACCGAAATACAACTGGAGGACGAACGTACCGCGCTCAGCAAGGATGCTCTCAAAGGCGCCTTCCTGGATGACTTGTTCTATATGCAGGGCAAGTTTCCGGCGCTCGCCACCACGAACGATTACTACATGGCCCTGGCCTATGCGGTCCGCGACCGCATGCTGCAGCACTGGATCAGCACCGCGGCGGCCTACACCAAGCGGGCCTCGCGAACGGTTGCGTATCTCTCGGCCGAGTTTTTGATGGGACCGCACCTGGGCAACAATCTCATCAATCTCGGCATTCTCGAGCGGGCGCGGGAATGCATGACCGAGCTGGGTTTGAATCTCGATGAGTTGCTGCAGCAGGAGGAAGAACCGGGCTTGGGCAACGGCGGCTTAGGGAGATTGGCGGCCTGTTTCATCGATTCATTGGCTACGCTGGAAGTGCCCGCGGTGGGGTACGGCATACGTTATGAATTCGGAATCTTCCATCAGGAAATCGTCGACGGCTGGCAGGTTGAAAAAACGGACAAATGGCTGCGCTTCGGCAATCCGTGGGAACTGATACGGCCGGAATGGGCGGTCGAGGTGAAATTCGGCGGCAGCGCCGAACCCTACGTCGACGAACAGAATCGCCTGAGGATTCGCTGGGTGCCGCACAAGACCGTCATCGGCGTGCCCTACGACACACCCATCCTCGGCTACAAGACCAATACCGCAAACACGCTGCGGCTATGGCGATCGGAAGCTCCTGAGTCCTTCGACTTCGCCATATTCAACAGCGGCGATTACTACGGTGCGGTAAATCAAAAGGTAGAATCGGAAAACTTGAGCAAGGTGCTCTATCCGAACGATGAGCAGGCGCGCGGCAAGGAGCTGCGCCTCGAGCAACAGTATTTCTTCGTGTCCTGTTCGCTCCAAGACATGATGCGAATCCTGCGTACGCAAAAGATATCCGTGGATCAATTTCACGTGAAATTCGCGGTGCAGCTCAACGACACGCATCCTGCGGTCGCCATCGCCGAATTGATGCGCCTGCTGGTCGATGAGGCACTGTTGCCCTGGGGACAGGCATGGGACGTTACGCGCAAGACTTTTGCCTATACCAATCACACGTTGTTGCCGGAGGCATTGGAGCGCTGGCCCATCGAAGTATTCGGCCGCGTGCTGCCGCGAATCCTGCAAATCATTTATGAAATCAACGCGCATTTCCTCGAGGAGGTACGCATTCGCTTTCTCGGCGATGAAGAGCGCATCAAGCGCATGTCTCTCATCGACGAAACCGGCGAGCGCTATGTGCGCATGGCGCATCTGGCATGCGTCGGCAGCCACGCCATCAATGGTGTCGCGGCCTTGCATTCGGAACTTCTGAAGAGCGACGTGCTCAAGGATTTCTATGAAATGTGGCCGCAGAAATTCAGCAACAAGACCAATGGCGTGACTCCGCGCCGCTGGATGGTCTTGAGCAATCCGAAACTCTCGCAACTCATCACCGAGCACATCGGCGACGGTTGGGTGAAGGACCTGAGCCGGCTCAAAGCCCTCGAACCCCTGGCCGAGAACCCCGAATTCCGCGCCCGCTGGCGCGAAATCAAGCTCTCGAGCAAACAAAGTCTGGCGGCACGGGCGCTGCTGCGGGCGGGAATCGTCATCGATCCGAATTCCATGTTCGATGTCTTGGTGAAACGCATCCATGAGTACAAGCGCCAGCATCTGAAGGTGTTGCACATCGTATGGCTGTATCACGGCATCAAGTCCAACCCCTCCTTCCAGGTGCAGCCGCGTACCTTCATTTTCGGCGGCAAGGCTGCGCCCGGATACCATCTGGCCAAACTCATGATCAAGCTGATCACCTCCGTGGGCGATGTGATCAACCGTGATCCTGACGTACGCGACCGGCTCAAGGTCGTGTTTTTGCCCAATTTCAATGTCAAAAACGGCCAGCGCGTCTACCCGGCGGCTGACCTCTCGGAGCAGATTTCAACGGCCGGCAAGGAAGCATCCGGTACGGGCAACATGAAATTTTCGCTGAACGGCGCGCTCACCATCGGCACGCTGGACGGCGCCAATATCGAGATTCGCGAGGAAGTCGGCGCCGAAAACTTTTTCCTGTTCGGCTTGAGCGCGCCGGAAGTGTATGCGCTGAAGGCAAAGGGTTACCGTCCGATGGACTACTACAACGCCAATCAGGGCTTGCGCGATGTGATAGACCTCATTCGCAGCGGCTTTTTTTCACGCGGGGACACCGAATTGTTCAGGCCTCTGATGGATGGCCTGCTGTACCAGGACCCTTACCTGTTGCTGGCGGATTTTCAATCCTATATCGACTGTCAGAACAAGGTTTCCGACGCGTACGGCGACAGTGACCGGTGGACCAGAATGTCGATTCTCAACACCGCACGCAGCGGCAAATTCTCATCGGATCGAACCATCCGGGAGTATTGCGCGGACATTTGGCGCGTAAAGTCAGTGCCGATTCAATTGCTCACACATGCGGAAGCAGGAAGCGCATAGTGCGCCGCAACGGCTCGGCCGCACCCCACAGCAACTGATCGCCCACGGTGAAGGCGGACAGGTATTCGCCGCCCATTGCGAGCTTGCGCAGCCGGCCGATGGGCACCTCCAATTTGCCGCTCACCGCAGCCGGCGACAGCGCACGAATCGTCGCGTCTTTGGTGTTGGGTACGATGCGTACCCAAGGATTGCCGGCGCCGATCAATTCCTCGATTTGCGGCATCGGCAGATCCCGCGAAAGCTTGATGGTCAGGGCCTGAGAATGACAGCGCATCGCGCCCACCCTGACGCAGATACCTTCGATGGGAACGGGATGCTTCTGAAGCCCGAGGATTTTATTGGCCTCGGCGGAGGCCTTCCATTCCTCGCGGCTCTGGCCGTTGCCCAGATCTTTGTCGATCCAGGGGATGAGGCTTCCGGCCAGCGGCACCTCAAAGTGAGTACCGGGAAATTCCGGGCTCGCAAGAGCCGCGCTCACGGCCCTGTCGATATCGAGAATGCCGGAAGCCGGGTTTTGCAATAGAGCCGACGCCGACCCGTGCAGCACGCCCATTTGCTCGAGCAGCTCGCGCATATTTTGCGCGCCCGCCCCGGATGCCGATTGGTACGTCATCGCCGTGATCCACTCGACCACGCCGGCACGCAGCAAGCCGGCCACCGCCATCAGCATGAGGGATACCGTACAGTTGCCGCCGATATAATCCTTGATGCCCTGCTCGCGTGCCGCCTGCATTACGGCTAAGTTTACCGGGTCCAGGACAATCACGGCATTCTCTTGCATGCGCAGCGACGATGCCGCGTCGATCCAATACCCTTTCCAGCCCGCGGCGCGCAGCCGCGGGTGCGTGGCCTGCGTATAGTCCCCGCCTTGGGTGCTGATGAGCATCGGCAGTTTGGCCAACGCCGCGATGTCATTGGCGTCTTGCACCCTCGAGGCGGACGAACCCACCCGAGGTCCCGCCCCGCCTGCCTGCGAGGTGCTGAAAAAAGTGGGCGAGACGAGGTCGAAGTCCTTTTCCTCTCGCATTCGATCGAGCAGGACCGAACCCACCATGCCGCGCCAACCAATGATCCCGACTTCTTTCATCCTCAGATCATAATCTCTCGCGCCGGAGGGCGCCGGTTATAGTTCGAAGACATGGCATAGCCGTAGGCTCCGCAGTTGGCAATGAGAATCACATCACCCTCGCGGGTAACCGGAAGCCAACGATCCGAGCCCAGCTGATCCGCGCTCTCGCAGATCGGTCCCACGACATTGACCCGATGGCTCATGGGTTCCTCGAGCCGGGTAAGGTTGCGGATATCGTGATGCGCCCCGTACAGCGCGGGGCGAATCAGCGAATTCATGCCGGTGGCGACACCCACATAGTGCACATCGCCCTTGGCCTTGAGCTGGGTCACCACGGCCAACAGGACGCCCGCCTTCGCCACCAGATACCTGCCCGGCTCCATCCAAAACTCGAGGTTCGGAAAATCCCTGGCCAGTCCCGCGACCCCCCGATCAAGTGCGCCGAGATCGATTTCGTTGTGACCCAGTTGATCCGGAACGCCGATGCCGCCGCCCAAATCCACGACGACGGCCTGCGGGAATCTTCTTTTGGCGAGACTCCCGAGCATCGCGCCCGTTTCGATCCAGTTGGCCACATCGAAGATTCCACTGCCCGTGTGCGCGTGCAGCCCGGTCACCCGCACACCCCCGGCCTTCGTCAGCGCGACGACTTCATCCATCTCGGACATCGAGATGCCGAACTTGGTGTGCACGCCGGCGGTGCGCACGTGGCTGTGGTGGCCCCGGCCAAACCCAGGATCGACGCGCAGGAATATCTCCTGACCGCGGAACACCTCGGGCCACATTTTCAATGGATAAAGATTGTCCAGCGTGACCCGTACACGCCTGCTGAAGCCGAATTCATACTCGGCCCGCGGCGCGAAATTCGGCGTAAACAGGACGCGCTCGGGTGCAAGCGCCGGCACGGAGGCGAATGCATGCTCCAGCTCGCCGCGCGAAACGCACTCCAGGGTCAAGCCTGCCCCGTACACCTTGCGCAAAATCTCCGCGTGCCCATTGGCCTTCATCGCGTACGCCCAGCGCTTGACCGACCTCACGCCCAGCACCGCGGCAATCGCAGTATCCAACGTCTGCGTATCGTAGACATAGGCCGCCGATTCGCGCGCCGCGATTTCCAGCAGTGCGCTGCGTTTCTGCGGCAGCTCCCACCAATTCGCGGCCGGCGCGGCGCTCGAATCCTTGTCGGAAAATAATTGCGCCCAGGTAGGGCCGAGCACCCGATCCGAGCCAATGCTCTGAATGAGCCGTTCGTGCAACTGTTGCACCAGCCGATCGCCCTGGGATTCGTCAATGACGAACGTGAAATTCAAGTCGTTGGCGGCTTGCGTCACCAGGTAAATCTTGTGGTCCTGAAACAATTCAAAGGCCGAGCCCATCTCATGCAGGATGCCGCGAATATTCTGACCCAGGAGACTCAACGAGGCGCACGGCCCGAGAATCTCAACCCGGCACAGCTCGCTCAAGGCCGCCGTGAGCCGCGTGAGCGCCGCACCGTCCAGGGTATTGGCGGTGGGATCCAAGGATACCGTGACGTTGGTTTCCGAGGTCGACACGAGATCCACCGACAAGCCGTGCTGTTTGAACACCTGGAATGCATCGGCGAGGAAGCCGACCTGATGCCACATGCCGGGACTTTCCATCGAGACCAAGGTGATGCCCTTTTTGATGGCGATTGCCTTGACCTGCGCCGCGCTGTCGGCGACGTTTTCCGATACGACCGTACCTTCCAGGCCGGGCGCCTGCGTCGCATAGACGTGCAAGGGAATCTTGTACTGGCGCACGGGCAGCACGCAGCGCGGATGCAGGACCTTCGCGCCATTGCTGGCGATTTCCTGTGCCTCATCGTAGTGCAGTTGACGCAGCAACCGTGCGGTCGGCACGGACCTGGGATTGGCGCTGAACAGCCCCGGCACATCGGTCCAAATCTCGAGGCGCGCCGCCAGGAGTTTCGCTGCAATATAGGCGCTTGACGTGTCCGACCCGCCGCGGCCCAGCAGCACGGTGTCGCCCGCGGCATTGGCCGCGATGAAGCCTTGGGTGAGCACCACGCGATCGAGCGAGCGCCAATCTGCCTGCAGCTTCAAGTCCGGGGTAAAGTCACAGGTTGCCGACAACAGACTGGATTGATGCGTCGCATGATCGCGATCATCGGCGCGCAGCACCTGACGCACATCCACCCAGGCCGTGCTGATGCCCTGCGCGTTCAAGAATTCCGCACCCAAAGTCGTCGACAACAACTCGCCCATGGCCATTACACGCGCGCGCGTCGCATCGTCGATGCTGCGACGCTCCGCCAATTGACCGGCCATGTCGCGAAGCTCGCGCATGAAGGCTTCGAATTGTGGATTGGGCACAATGCCTAGGAGCAGGGCAAGGTCGCGATGCGCCGCTTCGATTTGATCGAGAATCGGCGCGTGCACGGAGGTCACGGCGGCGGAGAGCAGCGACTCGAGCCGGTCGGTTACACCTGAGAGCGCGGAATGGACGACCACCGGCCGAAAGTGGTCGGCGATGCGCACTCGCAGCACATTCGCAATGTTGTGCCAATTGGCAGCGCTGGACACGCTGGTGCCGCCGAATTTGAGCACAAGCCACGCCTGTGCTTTGTCTGGCTGAAAGGAAGAAGACATGTGATTTCAGTCCCGCGGGCCCAACGCGCAGCGTCGGAATAAAAACGATTATCTAATCGTCTTCGAAAATATCGCGCAGTTCCTTTTCCAGCTGGCGTTCTGCCAGTACGTCTTCGACCCGGCTCCACGCCGCCTTGCCGCGTTTGCCTGCGGCAACCGCTTTAGGGCGACGCTCGGTGCGCTCAATGAGGGGATCGAAGTCGTGAGCTTCTTCGGCTTCCCCGAGAAACTCATCGTCGATATCGAAATGTTCGTCTTCGCGTTCGCTCATTTTTAGAGAAAAGCCCTTGAAATCAATAGGATCGATCAGGTCGATTTGTGAAGCTGCGCACTATATCCGATTCTGCCGGGCATTCAACTAGCACGATCAGAATCGCTTCACTTGTGATAGGCGCGCTGCAACACAATGTACACAGCCCAAAGCCGGATTATCTTACTTCATCATATCAATGAGTTACAGATCATTTCTCAAGTTCCTGTGCGTATCGAGTCCGCGCGCGCCGGCAAGGCGCCCTGTGCGACCGCTCGATTGACGGCCGATAAAACCGCAAGCAGCGACGCCGTAATGATATTGGGGTGCATACCCGCCCCAAACAAGGTGCGCCGGGATCGAGTGGTAATTTCGATGTAGGACACCGCCTTGGCGGCACTGCCCTGACCTCGCGAGTGTTCCTCATAAGACAGGACGTCGAAGGGCAATGCGATGGCTTTGACCATGGCATCGATGGGTCCCGAGCCCTGGCCAAGCCAAGTCTCGACATGGCCCCCATGCTCGACTTGAAGCGTCAGGCGCTCGGTGTCGGCGCCGTCGGTGGATGCGGCAAGCTGATGCGAGCGGTAGGTGTACGGGACTCGCGGCGCCAGGTATTCACGGCTGAAAAGATCCCATATCTCTTGAGAAGTCAGTTCCTTGCCGGTGATATCTGCGGCCGCTTGCACGACTTGGCTGAATTCTATTTGCAACCTGCGCGGCATGACCAATTGGTAATCGCGCTCCAACAAATAGGCGACCCCGCCCTTCCCCGACTGGCTGTTGACGCGAATGATTGAATCATAGGAACGGCCGAGATCGGACGGATCGATGGGCAGGTACGGGACATCCCAAATATCCGCTTCGCTGCGCGCGGCGAGGCCCTTCTTGATCGCGTCTTGGTGCGATCCGGAAAATGCCGTGAATACCAAGTCTCCGACGTAAGGATGGCGCGGATGAATGGGCAGCTGGTTACACCCCTCGGCGCAACGGGCAGCCTCGTTGATATTAGAAAATTCCAGTTGCGGATCAATACCTTGGGAGTAAAGATTAAGAGCTAAGGTCACGATGTCCACATTCCCGGTGCGCTCACCATTGCCGAACAACGTGCCCTCCACGCGCTCTGCGCCCGCCATCACAGCCAGTTCCGCGGCCGCCACCGCGGTGCCGCGGTCATTGTGAGGATGCACGCTCAACACGATGGAGTCGCGGTGTTGGACATGGAGTAGGAACCATTCGATCTGATCGGCGTAAACGTTGGGGGTGGCCATTTCCACCGTCGCCGGAAGGTTGAGAATCGACTTATGGCGCGGGCTCGGCTCCCAGACCGCATTGACGGCATCACAGATTTCAACGGCGAAATCCAATTCAGTGCCCGTAAAGCTTTCGGGGCTGTACTCGAAGGTCCAGTCGGTGTCCGGCTGGAGCAACGCATGCTCACGCACCACGGTCGCGCCGCGCACGGCGATATCGATGATTCCCGCACGGTCGGTGCGAAACACCACGCGGCGCTGCGCCACCGATGTCGAGTTATAGACATGCATGATGGCGCGCCGTGCGCCTCGCAAGCACTCGTAGGTGCGCGCGATGAGTTCAGGCCGTGCCTGGGTGAGCACTTGGATGACGACGTCATCCGGAATCAAGTGCTGCTCGATCAACTCGCGCACGAAATCAAAGTCGGTTTGCGACGCCGCGGGAAACCCGACCTCAATTTCCTTGAAGCCGATCTTCACCAACATGTCGAACATGCGGCGTTTTCGCGCCGCATCCATCGGCTCGATCAGCGCTTGATTGCCGTCCCGCAAATCCACGCTGCACCATTTGGGGGGCGCGGAAATGACGCGGTTTGGCCATGAGCGGTCGGCCAGATCGATCGGAGCAAAGGCACGGTACTTGGAAGAAGGATTGCGCAACATGAATTTCTCTCACTCCTTGGGACCACAGTTCTCGCCATTCGCCGGCGCGTTTCAGGAGATCCCGGTCTTGTAAAGCGCCGACCGATGGCGCGTGAGTGAGTGGCGCCTAGCGGCGCAGCAGCAGCGCGAGCAGCCCCAGGCGCAGCTTGGGCGTAGCAGGGCTGAGAAATATGCTGGCGGAAGAATGCATTGGCGGGGAATCTAGCACTGCAGGCGCACCAGGCGCAAGATTGTATTCATGGAACACGGATCCGGCACGCACGTAGTCTTCAATCAAACCCCGCCGTTGATGGACTACAACCTGTTCGAAAGTGACGTCGCATTGCAGGAGGCCGTGCAGCGCGAAGGCGCCGCCTGGGCCTTGGGGGATCTTCGCCAAGCCGGCGCCGAATTGGGTACGTGCACCCTTTACGAGCACGCCCGCCTCGCCAATCGTTTCACCCCCGTGCTGCATAATTTCAATGCCCAGGGCGAGCGCGTCGACTCGATCGAGTTTCACCCCTCCTGGCATGCACTCATGCAGGGCATCGCCGCCCGCGGGTATCACAGCAGCCCCTGGACGCAGGAGGACCCTTCGAGGTCCGCCGCACATGCCGCACGCGCTGCGGGTTATCTGATGCAGGCGCAAATCGAGAGCGGCACGCTGTGTCCGACCACCATGACCTATGGCGCGATCGCTGCCATGCGCCGCGATGCGTCGTTGGCGCGCGAATGGGTGCCGCGATTGCTCAGCCGCGAATACGACCCGCGCGACATTGCGTTTCAAGACAAACGCGGCGGCCTGATCGGCATGGGCATGACGGAAAAACAAGGCGGCTCGGATGTCCGTGCCAACACCACGCGCGCGCAGCGTTCGGCCGACGGCAGCTATCGTATTACCGGGCACAAATGGTTTTTTTCTGCGCCGCAATGCGACGCGCACCTGGTATTGGCGCAATCCGGCACCGGCTTGTCGTGTTTCTTCATGCCGCGGCGTTTGCCGGACGGAACCCTCAATGGCATCTATATCCAGCGGCTGAAGGACAAGCTCGGCAATCGTTCGAATGCATCTTCCGAGGTTGAATTCGTCGATGCGTGGGCGACCCTCCTGGGTGAGGAAGGCCGCGGCATTCCGACAATCCTGGAAATGGGAACCTTTACCCGCTTGGATTGCTGCACCGGAAGCGCCGGAATGATGCGTCAGGCGGTGGTCCAGGCCTTTCACCACGCCGGTCATCGAAAAGCCTTCGGCTCATTGTTGATCGATCAGCCGTTGATGCGCAGCGTGCTCGCAGACCTGGCATTGGAATCGGAGGCCGCGACCGCCTTGAGCCTGCGTCTGGCACGCGCCTTCGACAGTGAGCAACCGGGGGAGATCGCGCTGCGCCGTGCGCTCACATCCGCCGCTAAATTCTGGGTGTGCAAGCGCGGCTGCGAATTGGCCGCGGAAGCCATGGAGGTACTGGGCGGGAATGGCTATACGGAGGAGTTGCCGCTGGCGCGCATGGCGCGCGAGATGCCGGTCAATTCCATCTGGGAAGGATCCGGCAACATCATGTGTCTGGATGTGTTGCGTGCGTTCGGCCGGTCAAATGCCACCGGCGAGGTGGTGCTGCAGGAATTGTCGGGAGCGCGCGGCAACCATCGACACTACGATGCCGCGCTCGAGCGCTTCGCCGCAAGCATTGACGCGGGCGAATTGAATGAGGCGCACGCGCGCCGCTTCGCGCAATCCTTCGTCACTTTGATGCAGGCTAAGATTTTGATAACGGGCGCGACCGGGGCCTCCTCGCGGGCTGCGGCGGAAGCGTTCTGCGCGACGCGTTTGGGTGAAAGCGGCTGGGGAGCCGTGTTCGGTGCCAGCGATGCGCAAGTCGACATCGACGCGGTACTGGCGCGTGCCTGGGATCGGCGCTAAGAACCTGTCTGAGTCCATCCCTGGAGCCGATTCTTGACCAGGGCGGCGAGCGCCGCGGCGTGAGCATCGCCGTCATTCAATCCCGGCACCAGCGTCAGTTGCTCTCCGCCCCACTCCAGAAATCTGTCCCGGTACTCGATGGCCACCTCTTCGAGGGTTTCCAAACAGTCCACCGCAAATGACGGCGATGCAACCGTCACTTTACGCACGCCCCGATCCGCGAGTTCCTTGATCTTGTCGAGCGTATAGGGCTGCAGCCAAGTCACCCTGCCGAAGCGCGACTGGTAGCAAAGCGACCATTGAGTGTCGTTCAATCCCAAACGATTCACGGCCAGGCGCGTCGTCGTTTCGGCCTGGCGCTGGTAGGGATCGCCATTGGCTACGTACGAAGCGGGGATGCCATGATAAGAAAACAGCAAATGCGAGGTCGCGCCGATACCGGTCCAGTGCCGCTGGATCTGGCTGGTCAACGCGTCGATATAGCCCGGGTCATCATGATAGTCATTGATGAAACGGATTTGCGGTAGGGTTCGCCAGCGCTTGAGAGCGTCATTGGTCGAGTCGACGACCGATCCCGTCGTCGATGAGCAATATTGTGGATACAACGGCAACACCAGCAGCTTCTGCACGCCGGCTTGCGCGAAGGACTGAATGGCCCGCGCAATACCGGGATTGCCATAGGTCATGGCCAGCTCGACGCGCACGTCATCACCGAACTCCGCACGCAGCAGCGCGTCTATCTTTGTCACAAGGCGGGCCGAATACACCGCCAAGGGAGAACCTTCCTTCATCCAAATTTTTCGATAGTTGCGCGCGGTTCTCAACGGACGAAACGGCAGCACCACTCCGTATAGCAGCGGCAGCCAGATCAAACGCGAGGTGTCGATGACGCGGCGGTCGCCCAGGAATTCGCGCAAATAGCGCTGCACGGCGAAATACGAAGGCGAATCCGGCGTACCGAGGTTGACGATCAGCACCCCAATTCTGCTTGACGCCGGGGAAGCTTCGGACGCTGTGGCGCGGGCCACGGCGTGAAAATAGGGCATGGATCTGATCCTTAAGCCGAGAGCTGTCTAAAGTATTGCGCGTGCACACACACAGTATACTGCTTGAGAATGAAGCCCCGCAGCCGAGCCTAGAATGATGTGGCTGAGTGCCAACGAGAGCCAGGCGTTGACCCTGAGCCTGAGCGTCGCTTCTCGCAGCGTTCTCTTGAGCCTGCCCTTCGCCGTCTTGCTGGCGTGGGTATTGACCCGCAGGCAATTCGTGGGGCGCACGATTCTCGATGCATTCGTGCACCTGCCGCTGGTGCTGCCGCCGGTGGTCATAGGCTACCTGTTGCTGCTGCTGTTCGGCACGCGCGGACCGATCGGCGGCTGGCTCGAACACGCGTTCGGCATCGAGCTCATTTTCACGCGCAATGGCGCAGCGCTGGCCACCGCGGTGATGTCATTTCCCTTGATGGTGCGCGCCATGCGCATCTCGCTGGAGAACGTCGATCGCGGACTCGAAGACGCCGCGCGTACCTTGGGCGCCGGCGCCATGGATCGCTTCGCGACCATTACCCTGCCGCTCATGTTGCCCGGCGTGCTGGCAGGCGCCGTCACTGCGTTTTCCGCGGCGCTCGGCGAATTCGGCGCGGTGATCACTTTCGTGTCCAACATTCCCGGTGAGACGCGCACGCTGCCGCTGGCGTTGTATTCCGCCCTGCAGACACCCGGCGGCGATGGAGCCGCGGCCCGCCTCGCGGTAATCTCCTGCGTCCTTGGGCTGGGCGGACTGCTGTTGTCCGAGTGGTTCGCGCGCCGTGTCCGGCGCATGCTGGGCCACTGATGCTGCAAGTTGCTGCCCAGAAGCGTCGCGGTGCCTTTGCGCTCGATGCGCAATTCGCGCTGCCCACGCCGGGCGTGGTGGCATTGTTCGGCCGTTCGGGCTGCGGCAAAAGCACGCTGGTGAATGTGATCGCGGGTTTGCTCAAGGCCGATTCCGGATGGGTGGCGCTGGATGATGCCGTGCTGCTCGATACCGCGCTGCGCATCGACGTGCCGCCTGAACGGCGCCGCATCGGCTATGTGTTCCAAGATGCGCGGCTCTTTCCCCATTTGAGTGTCGCTGCGAATCTGCGCTACGGGCAAAGGCGCGCACAGGTGCCCCCCTTCGTGGGCATCGATCTGGTCGCCGACCTGCTCGACTTGGGCGCCCTGATGGACCGTCGCACCCACCAGCTGTCCGGTGGCGAACGCCAGCGCGTGGCTATCGGACGGGCACTGCTGTCTCAGCCAAACCTTCTGCTGCTCGATGAACCGCTGGCCTCGCTCGATGCATCGCGCCGCGAAGAGGTGCTGCCGTATCTGGAAACTCTGCGCGACCAATTGTCGATCCCGATGGTGTACGTCAGCCATGACTTCGATGAAGTGCTGAGGCTGGCCACCCATCTGGTACTCATGGAATCCGGAAAGACCATTGCTCAGGGGAACTTGAGCGAAATGAGCTTGAATCCGGGGGTGCGCGCCATTATCGGTGCCGACGCGGTAGGCGCAATCGTCGAAGGCAAGGTCTTGGGAAGGGATCCTGCGAGCGGGTTGCTGCGCGTCCAGGTGGGGCACGGTGAACTCAAGGTGCATCTCGGCAAAGCGGCCAACGGCGCCAAGCTGCGGGTGCAATTGTTGGCGCGGGACCTGATCGTTGCCACTCAGGCGCCGCAGCACCTGAGCGTCCGCAACAGCTTGAGCGGCGCGGTGACGGCGGTCATGAGTGACGACGAGGATTCAGACCTGATCGGCATCGACATCGGCGGCACCATCATCATGGCGCGCGTGACCAAGGCGGCGACCCGCGAACTGGGGCTCGCGGCCGGATTACCGGTCTGGGCGCTGGTGAAGACTGCGTCGCTGCGACCTCACCCTATTTGACCTTGGTGCCCAGATGCAGTATGGCCACTATGTGGTCGTCGGGCGCGAGACCGAGCGCAGCTTTCACTTTCGCGCTGTAGGCAGCGGGGCCCGTCTTCCACATCACCCCGTACCCTAAATCATTCGCGGCCAACAGCAGGTTCTCAACAGCCGCGCCGACGGCAATCACTTGCTCGATTTCCGGTACCTTCGCGATGTCCTTCCTCACGGCGCAACCGGCCACCAGGATGCTCGGGGAACGCCTGATTTTCTCGCGCTCGAGTTCCATCTGCTCATCCGTGAAAGCGGGTATTTGATCTCGTCTGGCCTCGGCGACCGCGTTGGCGAAGAGCTCGCGTGCGGCGCCGTTTACCGCGATGAAGCGCCAGGGCTTGAGGCGCCCGTGATCCGGCGCCCGCGCGGCCGCCTGCAACAGCCGCTCCAGCTCCTGCGGGGAGGGTCCCGGTTCAGAAAGTCCTTTGGCGGTGGAGCGTGAGGCAATCGCATCGAATAATTCCATCAGAAGACCCCTGAATAAGCACATACGGGAATAAGACCAAGCGAGCCGCTGCTTTCGGCTATGATTTGCGCCCGAGATGCCGGTTTCGGCAACCCGAAATTATACCTGTACGTCTTCCAAGGAGCCTTCAATGAACCGTATTGTTTTGGCGTCAATGGCCGCGCTGGTAGGCGCCGGCGCGTTCGCAGCGCCGGTCACCTACACTCTCGACCCGGCCCATACCTATCCGAGCTTTGCCGCAGACCATTTCGGCGGGCTGTCGGTGTGGCGCGGTAAGTTCAACTCCACATCAGGCAAAGTCGTGTATGACAAGGACGCAAAGTCCGGCTCCCTCGACGTGACCGTCGACATCAATTCGATCAATTTCGGCATGCCGAAATTGGACGAGCACGCCAAGTCGGCTGAAATTTTCGACGCGGCGAAGTACCCGACGGCGACCTTTTCGGGCAAGTTCACGAAGTTCAACGGCTCCGCGCCTGCGGAAGCGCAAGGCACCTTGACCATGCACGGAGTGACCAAGCCGGTGACATTGAAGGTTGATTCTTTCAAGTGCATGCAAAGTCCGTTGACCAAGAAAGAAGTCTGCGGTGTGGAAGTTTCCTCGACCATCAATCGCGCCGATTTCGGTGTGAACTACGGCGACAAGTATGGCTTCAACCAGGAAGTGAAGCTGCAGATCCAGGCGGAAGGCAGCCCCGCGGGCTAGCGCCGTCCCGCAGAAATCGGCCCGCCGCGCCTCCATGAGCGGGCCGATTTCTGCAATATTTCAATGCTGCAGCTTTCGCGAGTACTCCCTCACAGCAGCTGCCGCAGGGGCTGCACCCACGCCTCCGCGGACCCTGCAATCAATAACTGAACCGAGTCTGCGGTCGGATGTGCGACGCCGCGAATGCCCAGAGCCATCAGAGCGCCCTCGTTCACTGCCTTCGGGTCGGCGATGAGCATGCTCAAGCGGCCGGCGAGAATCTCCAGGTCGCGCACGTTTTGGCGGCCACCGAGCGCGGCGAGCACGGCGGGTGCCTCGGCACGCACGGCGGGTGCCTCGGCGCGCATGGCGGGTGCCTCGGCGCGCATGGCGGGTGCCTCGCCGCGCACGGCGGGTGCCTCGGCGCGCATGGAGGTCGCCCCGGCGCGCATGGCATCGCGGATTTCGCCCGCCACTTGATCGGCGATGGGCCCCAGAACCACTTGCAAGCCCGTCGCCCCGGAGCGCAGCAATCCGCGTGAGCCGAGGCGCTTGAGCGCCGGCTCGTCAATGGCGCGATTGTCGGCCAGCCCAAGTCGCAGTCGCGTCGTACATGCGGTCACTTCGGTGAGGTTGCCGGCGCCGCCGAGCGCAGTCACGAAGGATGCCCCGCGCGTGCCTGCGGCCTGCGGCGCGAGCATCTGCGGCGCCTCGTCGGATTCCCGGCCGGGCGTGAGCAGATTCAAGCGTACGATACAAAAGCGAAACACCGCGTAATACAGCAAAAAATACGCAGCGCCGATCGGAATCAACAGCAGCGGACGCTGCGCGTGCGTGAAATTGAGCACGTAGTCGAAAAGACCGGCGGAGAAGCTGAAGCCCAAATGCACACCGGCCAGATCCATGATGACCATGGCCAGGCCGGTTGCAACGGCATGCAGCGCGTACAGCACAGGGGCTAGAAACATGAATGTGAATTCCACCGGCTCGGTCACGCCGGTCAAAAACGAGGTGAGCGCCAACGACAGGAGCAAGCCCGCGACACCGGCGCGCCGCTCCGCTCGAGCCGTGTGATACATGGCGAGACACGCACCCGGCAGACCGAACATCATGACCGGAAAAAATCCCGACATGAATGCACCGGCAGTCGGATCGCCGGCAAAGAACCGGTTTAGATCGCCGGTCGCCCCGTGGTAATCGCCCAAGATGAACCATGCGAAATTGTTGAGAATATGATGCAGCCCGGTGACGATCAGTATTCGATTCAAGACGCCATAGGCGAAGAGTCCAATCGGTCCGGCGCCCAAGATGGCATGGCTGGCCGCATCCATGCCGCGCTCGATGAACGGCCACGCATAGCCGATGATCACGCCCAGCACCAAGCCCACCAGTCCGCTGATGATGGGCACGAAGCGCCGCCCGCCGAAGAAGCTCAAATAGCTCGGCAGCGTAATGTTGCTGTATCGATTGTAGGCGACGCCGGCGACGATGCCGGACAGCAATCCGACCGGTATGCTGAGCTTGGAAAGCGAACCGGGCGGAACATGCATCAGGCTCTCCACCGCACGCGTCGTCACCACGAAGCCGACGAGTGCCGCGAGGCCGGCTGCACCGTGGTTCTCGCGCGCAAGTCCCACCGCGACACCCACTGCAAACAGCAGACCCAAGTTCGAGAAAATGGCATTCCCCGCCGCGGCCATCGCCACCCAATTCAGAAGATCGGGTTGACCCAGGCGCAACAGCAAACCGGCAATGGGCAGTACCGCAATGGGCAACATCAATGCCCGGCCAAGCTGTTGGAACCCTGAGAAGCGGAATTTCATAGTTTCTCTCCCACGTCCCCAGCGGCGCTCCCAATGGCGTCCTCAACGGCATCCCCAGCCGCCCGTTCGACCAGGCTGCGCACCTCACTCGCCGAACCCAAACTGAGGCAGCGCTTCGCCAGTTCCCGGCATTCCTCGATGCGCAATCGGCCAATCTGGCGCTTGAGCGCCGGAATTGCAGCCGGAACCACGGACAGCTCGCGAACACCGAGACCCAGTAGAATCGGCACTGCCGTGTGGTCGGCGGCGACACCGCCGCAAACGGCCACCAGTTTGCCGGCGGCATCCCCGGCGATGCCGGCTGATGCTATCAGCTGCAGCACAGCCGGGTGCAAGGCGTCGGTTCGCCGTGCCAGCTCCGAATGACCCCGATCCATCGCGAGCGTGTACTGGGTCAGGTCGTTGCTGCCGATGGACAGAAAATCGACTGCGCGAATGAGAACGGCAGCCGTCAACGCGGCGCTCGGCGTTTCGATCATCGCACCCAGTGCGACGCGACCTTCAAGCTTCAGTTCGCGCGCGAGTTCATCGATGACGGCTCGTACGGCAAGGATTTCCGACAGATCGGTCACCATGGGAATGAGCAGGCGCATGATGCCGAATGGCTGCACGCGCAGCGCGGCCCGCAACTGTGTGCGCATCAAGTTTGGATGCAACAGAGCGGTGCGCACGCCGCGCAATCCCAATGCCGGATTCGCTTCCGGCGGCAGCGACAGATAGCGCAGCGGCTTGTCACCGCCCACGTCCATCATGCGCAGTATCAGCGGGCGTCCGCCAAGCGTATTGGCGATACTTTGATACGCGTCCAGCTGCTCCTCCTCGGTGGGTGCCGTTTCCCGATCGAGGAACAGGAATTCGGTTCGCAGCAGCCCGCAGCCTTCCGCGCCGCTCGCGACGGCCGCGATGGCGTCGGTCACGCTGCCCAGGTTGGCGAAGATCTCGATGCGGGTGCCATCGAGTGAATGGCACTCCTTGGCCGCCGCCAAGCGAAGTGCGGCGCTGCGCGCCCGCCGCGCGTCAACCGTCGATCTGCCCTTCGCTATAGCCTCCGCAGTGGGTGCGCAGTGCAACCTGCCATGGTCGGCGTCGACGATGAGCGTTTGCCCATCGGCCACCTGGCGAAGTGCCGCGCCCACACCGATCAGCATGGGAATTTCCATGGCGGCGGCCAGAATGGCGACGTGCGAAGTCGCGCCGCCGCCGCTCAAGACAATGGCGACCAGTCGGCGCCCGTCGAGCGCGGTCAGCTCGGACGGCAGCAAATCGTCGGCCAACAGAACGGCTTGTTCCGGCAGAGGCAGATGCATGGGCCGCGCCTCCCCTGCCAGCGCCAGCAGCACATGGGCCTCGACATCCAAGAGATCATCGGCTCGCTCCCGCAAACGCGAGTCATCGAGGGCCTCGAGCGCAGCGATGGATCGTCGAATGGCGCCGCGCCAGGCGTAGCCGGCGCTCTTGCCCGCTGCGATAAATTCGTGCGCGCCCTCATTCAACGTCGGATCGTCCAGGAACTCGAGATGTGCGGCAATGATCTCTTGCCGCGCCGCGCCGCCTGCGTTGCGGACCCGCTCCAGCCGCAGCCGCACGTTTGACCGCGCTCGATCCAGTTCCTCGCGTTCACGGGCGCTGCCCAATCCCTGCTCCGTGACCTGTATTTCGCGGCGTTCAATTCGCACGGCGCGGCCAACCGCGAAACCTGGCACTGCGCAGACACCGGCCAACTCGCCGCTGGCGAGGGTGCGATCACCGCTGTTGAGCGTGCGATCACCGCTGCGCGGCTCGCGATCAGCAATGCTCGGCTCCTGTGCGGGCGCGGATTCGTGTGTCAGCTCCATTTGCTGAGCTTCTTCGAGACCGGCCATGGCGGCAGCCACGGCTTGCGCAGCTTCATTGCCCTCGGCCCTTACGATCAGTTCATCTCCGTGACGCACCCCCAGCGCCATGATGGCGACCACGCTGCGTGCGTCGGCGGTACGGCCATGCGCGGCCAGGGAAATGTGCGCGCCGCAGCCTTTGGCACGGCGCGCCAGCAAGGCCGCCGGCCGGGCATGCAACCCCTGACGCAACGTGATGACGACGGTGCGTTGGTACTCGCTCGGCCCTGAATCTGTGGTGGATTGAGGCAGCGGTGTTGCTTGCCTGGAGCTATCGATATCCAGTTCGAACAACAGATCCCCTGCCCTAACCGAGCCTGCGGGCCGGCGCTTTTGGAGAGTGACACCGTCGGAAGTCACGACGATGGGCGTCATGAGGCTCTTTGCACCGCGCGCCACTACATTCAGATCGAAGCGGATGAGCTCATCCCCCGCTGTGACCCAGTCGCCCGGTTTGACCCGCGGGTCAAACCCGCGGCCGGCCAATTGAACCGTATCGACACCGATGTGGATCAACACATCGACACCGTGCAGGCTGCGAATCGATACGGCGTGGCCGCTGGCCGGTAGCGTGATGATTTCCCCGTCGCAGGGGGCGGTCACGATGCCGCTGGTCGGATCGATGGCGAGGCCATCACCCAGCATGCGGCCGGCAAACACAGGATCGGGTACCTCATCCAGAGGCGCGCACCAGCCGTCGAACGGCGCAATGATCTTGAGCGCGGTCACTGGTTCTCAATCTCGACCCAGTCGAGCGCCCAAAGCGGATCGAGTCGGGGACGTGCAAACCGTAAACAAACATCGTGGCGGCCCGAAAACGGCGGCAGTTTTAGGGCCGGCAGCTCGGTGATGCCGTCCTTACCGGCTGCCGGCGCGAGCGGTAGGAACCCCAAGCTTGCGGTGTCGCAGCCGTCGACATGCACTTCGAGCTCGCCCACCGGCGTTCGGTTATCGCCCACGCGAATTTTGGCGGCGTCCAAACCTAGCTCATAGTTGAACGGCAGCGCGGCCACCGCGGCGGTCACCCGGCCGGCGCCCCCAAGTTCGACATCCCGATAGATCCAGCACGGGTTCATGATATCGACGGCCAGCGGTGCATCGGGTGCAGCGCCGGCGCTGGGTTCGAGCAGAAGGCCGACACCATTGCTGCACAGCTCGAGCTCGTGGCTGGAGCGTCGTGCACCGGTATGCGCATCGGGACTTGAGCTCCAGGTGCGTGAAGCCTGTTGCGGCCCAAGGAATGTGGCGGCGCGAATCTCAGTACCCACCGCAACGGTGAGCGGCGCCACATAGAGAGCCGACGTCGCGCTCGGCTCCTGGCCGTCCAGCGTGTAATGGATGCGAGGATCGAGCGCCGCGTCCTTCAGTTCGGGCAAATTGCCAAGCGTCACGCCGACGCCGCCTGCGGTGCGCGCAAAATGTGGATCGATGCCAAATACACTGTCCGCGTAATCAAGACCCAAGGCACGGTAACGTGCAGACATCGACACCAAACGCCGCAGAAAATCGGGCCAGCTGCGCTGCGAAGACCAGCCAACTTCGGCCAGCGCCGCCGCACGCGGCAGCGCCATCCATTCAACGCGTTGCCCGGTTGTGATGTGCTCGGTCCAAAGTTCGGCTTGGAGCCCCAGGATATGCCGCCGCTGGATGTCGGAGAGCTCGTGGTCATCAGGCTCAAAACGATACACGTCCTCAAGAGAAATGATATTGAGACGGCCTGGCGGCTCAGCCGCAAGATTGCTTTGCCGATGGTCGAAATACAGCGCCGGATCCGGCGCCAGAATAGTGTCGTTGCCTTTGATGGCAGCCGCATGAGCGCCGGAAGCCCCACGCCATGCCATGACCACTGCATCGCTCGGCAACCCCGGTTGCATGATTTCGTCCCAGCCGACCGCGCGCCGGCCCCGGGCGCTCAAGAATTGGGTGATTTTTTGTGTGAAATACGTCTGCATGGCATCGGCGCCGTGGATGCCGAGCCGGCGCGCCCGGGCTTGCACCGTGGGCGACGCATTCCATTCGTCCTTGACCGCTTCGTCACCACCCACGTGAATGTAGCGCGAGGGGAACAATTGCAGAATTTCGGTCAAGACGTTCTCTAGGAACTCGAAAGTAGCCGGCTCGAGATTGAAGAGATGCGTATGCACACCCCATCGGTTGGAAACCGGAAGGCTTGGCTTAGCATCAATCGATCCGAGTTCAGGATAAGCTGCGATCGCGGCCTGAGCATGGCCTGGCATGTCGATCTCGGGAATGATCTGCACGTGCCGGCTCGCCGCAAAGCGGACGATCTCGCGCACCTCATCCTGTGTATAAAAGCCTCCATAGCGCTGCGGCGTCGGGCTTCCGGGAACAACGGCAGGAATCCGCCACGCGCCCACTGAGGTTAGCCGCGGGTACTTGTGAATTTCCAGGCGCCAGCCTTGATCGTCGGTCAAGTGCCAGTGCAGTACGTTGAGTTTGTGCAATGCCATCCAGTCGATCATCGAGCGGATGAAGGCAGGCGACTGAAAATGCCGCGAGGAATCGAGCATCAGCCCGCGCCAGGCATATCGAGGCTCGTCAATGATGGTTTGTGCCGCAATCGCGCCGCTTTTCGGGCCTGCGGGCATAAGCTGCCACAGCGTGACGGCACCGTAGAAAAGGCCCGTTGCTGTGCTGGCTGATACGATGATTCGATGCGGCGCTACCTCGACCCGGTACGCTTCTGGCCCAAGCCCTGGTTGTTGTTCGAACCGGATGAGCGAATCCGTCGACGCGTCGGCGGAGCTCGAGCGCACCCGTAAGATCATTCCGTTCGTACGCTGCCACAAATCGGAAAGATAACGCGCCGCATCCGCCGCGCCGCGGCCAGCCCGCGGTGCTTCGATAATGGTGGCCGCGCTCAACTCGAATGAACCTTTGCCCAGCTTTATTTCAGCCGGCATTGGAATTACCCCGGCTTGCTGCGCGGGTGCAGGGACAGCGCACAAAGAGAGGGCAACGGTAAAAACCGCTGCCCTCGCCCCTCGTATCATCCTCGAGTTCTGCCGCACGCTTGACACTCTAACTCATGCCACACGCGCAGGCCCTTCCAAGCCGGTTTACAACTTGAAGCGCGCGGTCAGGAAGTACTGAGCGCCGTTTTTGTAGAATGCACGCGGCTGATTGTCGTTGATGGCGGAGTACTTCAGGATAGGATTATTGAGGTTCTGCCCATCCAACTGCAGCGAGAATTGCTGGGTGATGTTGTAGACGAGCGAAGCCGACAGGGTGCCAATCTTTTCCTGAGAGAACGCCGTATTTCGATCAAGGCCGCTGAAGAAGGCGGACCGGTAGGTATACGCAACTCGCGCACTGAATACCTTGTTCTCGAAGTAGCCCTGAACGTTGTAGGTATTCTTCGAAGTGCCGACGAGGCGCGCGTCTCCGTTCGTAACCAACGAGGTCTGCCGACCGTCGGCATAGGTGTAGTTGCCGATGAACCCGAAGTTCTCCGTAAACGCCTGCTGGTATGCGATCTCGGCGCCCTCCACACGGCCCTTGGCGTTGACCGGCGTGCTCAGCAAGTAGGGCACCGACAGGCCGCCCGGCGGCAGCCCATTGCCGAAGCTCACAATATTGCGCGTAGAGGATCCGAAACTGACGTAGTTCTTCAAGTCCATGTAGAAGATCGTCGCCGATAGCAATGATTGCTTGGCGAAATACCACTCGAGTCCAGCATCAAAATTATTCGACAAGATGGGTTTCAGCTCTGGATTGCCGCCCGTGCCGCTGCCGGTACCGGTCGGGGTTCCCGGCGGCGACAAGCTCACGGCACCGCCAAGCTGCGAATAGTCAGCGCGAGTCATGGTCTCAGCCGCGGAGAATCGAGCCACCAGTTCCGGGGTCACGTCGATCTTCAAGTTGAAGCTGGGCAGAACATCGGTGTAGGAGTGCGAGATGGGCACTCCGATGAACTGGCCGAACAGAGAAAACGTCGAGCCCGGCGTGGTTTTATCCACCGCGGTGTAGTTCACGATATCGTCTTGGGTGCGCACCACCCGCACACCGACGTTGCCCGCCCAGTTGCTGCCCTTGAAGTCAGCCTGCACGTAGCCCGCGGTATCCTTCTCGTAGACCTCGTACATCGAATTGAAGTCGAGTCGCACGGCGGGATCGCGGACCACGTTTGCCGGGCTGTTATAGGCCTCGAGCTGCGCGGGCGACCAGAACCAGACGTTGGAAGGATGGTTGCCGCCGAACGTATCGTAATTTGACGGATAGTTCGAGAAGCCCGTAGGGTACGGCGCCGTGCCCCCGGCAGCCGTCGGACCCTGACCGACCACGCCGTTCGAGGTGCGATCGTGTTTCTCATATCGAACCCCGAATTTCAGGTCCTTGAAGTAGTCGGTTTGGAACTTATAGGCGCCGTCGATCTTGGCCCATTCCTCGGAGTCTTTGACATCGACGAACTGGTCGCCAAATATGAAGCCGAAGGGAACCGGCACGCCATTTGGAGTTGGCGTCGAGTTGTTGGTGTTGCCAAAACTGAAACTCGGCGCCGCTCCGAGGCCATTCAGCTGATAGCTTGCACCTGCGCCGGTGCCGGGATTGGTCTCGGAAACGTCTTGTTCCGGCGTTTTGCCATCGCCCCACGAATAGCCTATTTGACCGAAGAACGACAAGGAATCGGTGGTATCCCAGGTGGTATCGAGGTTGACGAAATGCGATGTGGCTTCCGATTGAGGCCGCGAAATCTGATCGTATACGCCGTAAGCAGTGCCGGCGACTGGGGCAAATGTCGCAGAGGTGAGCGTATTTCCTGCGACAGTGTACCCAGGCAGAGGTGCCTGACCGCTCCCTTGAGCTAAAACTCTCGACCCGAAAAACAGATAGTTGTCATTCAGGTTGGGCGCGAGCAGGCGCGATGTAAACGCCGATAAATCGAAGGTCAGATTATCGAGCGGCTTGAATTCCACATCGAACAAACCGCCATTGCGCTCGCGCTTTTGCGTAAACTCCGTTGCGCCGACCAGCGCCGGATATTGCACGCCGGAGAGATCCGGATTCGACGTTGCAATCGTGCTGCCTGGCTTGATCGTTTCGTAGCCCAAAATCTCAGTGCCGTCGCGCCGCAGATGCCGGGTTTCCGAGAACAGCTGCAGCATGACGCCGAAGTTGTTGGCATCATTTTTCCACGCGCCGAGCGCGCTGAACTGTCCGTCGGTTTTGCTCGGGAGCGTCGCGTACACTGCTCCGGCGGAGGCTTGAACCGTAAAGGGTTTGGTGAAATCCAGCGGTTTGCGCGTAATGATGTCGATGGAGCCCGCGACGCCCCCTTCGACCAGCGAAGCGCTGGAACTCTTTTCAACCCTCACCTGGCTGACTATCTCCGACGGCAGCAATGTGTAGCTCACGCTGCGGCCGACCGTACCGGTTTGGTCGAGTACAAACCAGTCCCCGGAAGAGACATTGTGGCCGTTGATCAGCGTCTGCGTCAGGCTGGGATTCGTGCCGCGCATGCTCACGCGGTCGTTCTCATCGAAGCCGCCTTCGTTGGCTCCGGCAGAACTCGTCGTGATCCCCGGCACCCGGGCCAGCGAATCCGCGATGTTCTTGTCCGGCAACTTGCCGATATCTTCCGCAGAGATGACATCCACCAGGTCAACGGCCGATCGCTTCGCATCCAGCGAGACTTGAACCGATTGACGGATGCCGGTAACGACGATCTCTTGGAGCGCTGTGTCGTCAGACGCGGCAGTTGCCGCCAGCGCCATGGATGACGGCACCAAAAACGCGAGTCCCAGTGCCGACTTGACCGCTAGTGCGATCCGATTCATATAGATATCCCCTGTCCTTTTCATATCGATGCCCCCTGTCCTGTCACCAATTTTGT
>Ga0210406_10001462_pt1 | contig 28670 bp, 32 predicted proteins | sample IncBWC30MmetaG_FD_155454 | JGI IMG/M metagenome (GOLD analysis project Ga0210406, IMG submission 155454) | Forest soil microbial communities from Barre Woods Harvard Forest LTER site, Petersham, Massachusetts, United States - Inc-BW-C-30-M | ecosystem: Environmental > Terrestrial > Soil >... | reverse complement strand
GTTTGATGAGCGCAAAGTTCACGCCAACGGCGACCGGGACTCGGACTGGGACCATCACGATCAGCTCGACGGCTTCGAATTCGACCGTAACGCTTCCACTCTCGGGGATTGGAACGACTGCGACCGCTGGCACGCTCGGCGACAGCCCGGCCACCCTGGCTCTGGGTAGCGTGGTCGTGGGCACGAGCGGAACCGCATCCGGGACTCTCACCGCGGGCGGATCGAGTGTTACCGTCAGCGCGGTCAGCAGCAACAACTCCGCATTCACTGTCGGAGGACTGTCGCTGCCGGTTACGATTCCAGCAGGGAACAGCGCTGCGTTTACGGTGAAGTTCAGCCCTCAGACCACCGGCGCCGTGACAGCCGCGCTTACCTTCAGGAGCAATGCCCAGTCCTCGACAACGGTCGAAACCCTCACTGGAACCGGTACGGCGACTGCGCCCGTACACTCGGTCAACCTGTCGTGGAGTGCAAGCACGTCCTCGAATGTCTCTGGCTATAACATTTATCGCGCGGCGTATGCGAGTGCGTGCGAATCTTTCTCCAAGATCAACTCCTTGCTGAATACAGGCACCCTGTACACGGATTCCGCCGTGGTCGACGGCGCGACGTACTGCTATGCCACAACCGCTGTCAATACCAGCCACGAAGAGAGCGGGTATTCCAACGTAGTCTCCAATGTGAAGGTGCCTGCTCCTTAGTTGTCCGAGCGCGGAGGGATTTAACGAGCGAGCACGACGAAAAAGATTTTGCTTCGCGGTGTCCGGGGCGTGCACCATAGTGTGGCTCCGTGACAGGGCAAGACATCACGACAAGCTATGGCGGGGATACGCAGTTAGCCAAAAGCTTGGCAACAACTGTGCAGATCGTGAGATAGGAGGAGGTGAAGGCAGTGCTAAACTGTGACACAGCGGGGTGCGCTAATCGTTGAGTCACTTCCAATCAAGTGGCAGTGACCTTACTCGTCAGAACGACAGTCGTCGGGAAGAGGAGCGGGGGATCGCCGTAGAGATACCAGTCTGCCCGGTACGCCGAGTAGGCCGGGGAATTTCACCCCGAGCCCCTCACAGATCCGGACGCGGTCGCGGATAGATCCGAGATACGCGCACCGTGCCTAAAGGGACACAGTCACGTTTCCCCGCTACAAATCCGGAAGGTAGGATTTCCGGATTCCGGTTTTCGCCTGGGATATCCCCAAGAGGCCTTTCCGAAATGCGTGAAGCTTAAGCGCTCGCTCGCATACACCCCACTCATTCCGGTTTTCCTCCCAGCGCGTGGTTAAAAAAATCATGGCTCCTCCGACTTTCGTCGTTGACCATGTTAGGACCGCCAAGTGCCCAGAGTTCCTTTGCCCGTCACAATCGTTACTCATAACCGAGTGGCGTCTTGCACCACCTCGAAGGGCGTTACCCCTTCTTTATAGCTCGTACGAGCTCCTGCGCCAAACCAGCCTTCTCCTCCGGAATTCGTGTTCCCCACACTTGTTTCCTGAGGTCTTTGCAGGTTGCTGCGAACCCCTGCTGGGGAACTGGTTCTTCCCGACGTTGTTCTGCAAGTCTTTCCCAAGGATGCTTTAGCCATGATCCCGTCGGGTTGTAGGGTACCTCCTCCTGTTACTTCCCCTACATCAGCGGCCTTCCCCAAGAGGTTCGGTGGGTCGGCTTCCCCGAAGTTTCCCCGCAAAGAGACTTTATGCGGGATGAATTTCGAGATCGTCGCTATTCCTTACGTTCAGGCCTCCTGGTTTGTTCGCCACCCAAGTCTCCCCTGCCGCTGCGCCCTAACAGGCTCGCAGGACAGCCGTGACTTTTACACCCGAGCACCCGAGCAACCCGAGCAAGTCAGGCGTTGTTACCAATGCATGCATCGGGTATGCTAGCCGTCTGCTAGGCAATTGACGGCGGCAGGACTTTCACCTTCCCAGACTCGCAGCCATGTCGGCCGCTACCAGCCTCTCGACTCATCCGGCTCGTGCCACCCAGATAAGGCTGCCGCCTTCCATCAAGACAAGGAGTTCCTCCGGTTTCCCGTTGACTCCATCCCGACGTGGGTGACCTGCTCGCTGGGATAGAACTCGGGCGCGCCGACGGGGAGGTGGAGGGTTACCATCGCTCCTAACGCTGCCAATAGTACTCGCGGTTGAGGAAGCCATCGGTCAGCAACGGAGTTGCAAGCTTCTCTCCTATCTTTCAACCGCCGCTGTCTGTTGGCGCCCGATCCTCCGGTCCCGGCTGCGAGTCCGGTCATGAAATCGGATGACGCACGACGTCGAACAATAACTTCTCAAGTTCCTCGACTTCAGTCCGGATCCCGCCGTGCGATTCCCACCATCGGTCGGGATCGAACTCTAAGTAGCGCGCGTAGCGAACGGTGATCCTCGTTTGGTGGCCCTTCATGGAGCGATGAAGCACTCTGCGGAGACGGCGTGAGTGATCCGAAGGGCTGACCACCACGACCGAGCGGAATCCTCTCTGGTCGCACCAGCCGGGAAGCACTCGACCGATGTCCTCGGTTCCGGGTACATTCCTCGGGATTTCCTCGATCGTGTCGACACCAAGCACTTTGAGCTGGCGAACGGATCGTGCGGCCGCGTCTAAGTACGGGATCCCGCGGCGGATGAACTCGCGGTCCACAGCGTCCGGAGGGTCGGCGAAAACTGCGACTCGGCTGGCTATACCGCCGTGAACAAGGTCGGAGATTTCGAACATGCCGGCGAAGTCGGAATTGAACGCCAAAACAATGACGTCGGCGGTTTCGACGGGTTCATTGACAACGAGCGCCCATCCAGCGGCCCGCAGAATCGATCGTCGAATGGCGAAGATAGCAATGACGAGAACGCCCAACAGCACGACCGCCAACACCATCACAGGCCACCGCAGTCGACTAGCCATCATGCTCTGAATGATATCCGATGGCGTCCGCCGAATTATGACTTTTCACTTCTGAAACCGGCGGCGAAATGCGATGACATCGTCCTACCTAATTTCCTTAACGGACACCTTGACGGCTTTGTCACTGGGTGTGACTGACATGTGAATAACATGAAAATATGCTTATAACATGACCAAGATGATTCAGCTTCGTAACGTACCCGACGCTCTGCCAATCATCTTCTCAGCGCTGTTTCCTCGTCTTCTTTTTCCTCTTTTCACTGAGGTCTTCTAACAGGTACTTCAGGGATGCGCATTCTTGAATCACAGCTTCAAGCTTGGGGATTGTGATGCGCAATTCGCTTTCTTCGACAATGCCGTCGGCGAGGGTTTCCGCAACGCTCTCCAGAGCCTCTCCGACTTCCCTGATCAGGTGGGAAACGGCAACAAGTTCCCTCTCCAGCGTGACATCCGGATCAGGGAGTTTGAACGCCACCCGCCCAGCCTGGCTCTCAAGAAAATCAAGGGCCTCATAATTGTTGAGGAGCACGCACATCCTTGGCAATAGATCCGCGGGCAGCTGACGTTCGCCTCTCAACCAGTACATGAGGGATCGATAATTCGTCCCCAACTGTTGGGCGAGCAATCGAATATCATATTCGGCCGTTATCTCTACAACCCGGCTCAGTATCGACGGAAGATCGTTCGCAGGCACGCTCGGTCCCCTCTCAGCCATACTGTTCAAGAAACGTGTTCATTTTGAACGTTGAGAGCGTTCATTCTAGCTGAATTGAACAGGAGCAAGATGTGGGCTTAGATTGAGTTGGGCATCGGCACCCAGTCTTCCCCAGGCTACGGGCCACAAGAAATGGGCCTGGAGCGGTTCGAGTGGCGCTTGGAACTATATGAAAACATTTGACAAAGGATCCAGTGGGAATTAGCTTTCTCACTCACCGTGATCGACTCTGGTTCTAAGCGGCTGCATTGGTTAGGCAGGAGGCCGAATGCCCAAGAAGTGGTACAACTATATCGTTTCCGTCGACGACGCGGCGGGCACCGAGCCAGACTCGCCGAATGTCCCGCCGAACACCAGAAAAGTTCCCTCCACCGCCCGGAGCGCGGCGCAGAGCGTGGCTGACATAGCGTCCAGCATAGCCTCGGAACCGAAATTTACCACTCCGATCTCCGATCCGACCTCGTTCGAGGAGATCTACAAGGCGGCGGAGATCCCGCCCGCGCCGCAAGGCTATTCGATCCTCAAGATCTCCCATATGCTGGAGAGCGAACACCTACGCAATTTGCCTTCGGACGTAAAGAAATCCTCTGTATTGGTGGCGCTCGATGCCGCGGGAGTGGACATCAAGGAGGTCATCCAGGATGCGATCCGGCGCGATCGCGCGCTGGACGGGTATGAGCGGGTGCAGCAGCGCTCTGCCGAAGAACTAGAAACACGCAAGAATAAAGAGAACAGTGAGATTCAGGCGCAGATTGATAAGTATGTGACCGAGCAGAGAGCGAAAATCCAGAGCAATAACGAAGAGGTATCACGGGAAAAAGAACGCTTTACCGGTTGGCGATTGAAGAAACAGCAGGAAGAGAAGAAGATTGCCGAGGCGGTCGGCTATTTTGTCACCGAAAATCCTATTACGACGGGCGATGTGAACGCGGCGCCGCCCCCATCGAAGACAGCGCAGCGTTCCTAAACGGGAGGGGTTATGTGGCAACGTTTGACCAGGGTGGTACGGTCTTTCATTGGTTTCTTCATCTCGGCGTCGGAAGACCCTGAGCTGATTCTCCAGCAGAATATCCGCGACATGAACGACCAGGTGCCGCGGATGAATGAGAGCATCGCCATGGTCAAGGCCAACGTGACTCTGCTCGAAAGAGAAGAGGCGAAATACAAGGAGAACGTCGCCAGCCTGACCGCGAGGGTGAAAACCGCGATCCAGGCGAATCGCGACGACATCGCCGGCACCTACGCGGCCCAGTTGGAACAGACAAAGAGCGCTCTGGCCAGAAATCAGGGCCAACTTACCACCGCTCGAGCCGCCTTCGACAAGGCAATGGCCGTGAAGCAAGCCTTCATGCGCGAAAAAGACCGGAAGACGCAAGAGGCGTTGGGCGCAATCGCCGACTACCGCCGCTCCCAATGGCAGAAAAAGGTCGCCGATGCGATGGAGCAATTTGAGGTCGCCGGGATCAGCCAGACGCACGATGAGATGGTGCGCAAGATTGAGGAAACGACTGCCGTCAACGAAGCCCGCATGGATATGGCGATGAGTAATGTCGACCAGCAGAAAATCAAGATCGACGACGAAGCAGAGAAACTCCAGGCCAGCGAACTGGTAAAACAATTCAAGATTGAGATGGGCTTGGCGGCACCACAAGCAACCGCGCCCGCGGGTGCGGAAAAGACAATTGCGGCGAAGGACCCACAGAGAGGTCTGTAGGGGCGATCGAAGTCGGTTCGAACGGTGCGGCTCGGATCCGAAGAGCGGGGGAGGAAATTTAGTATGGCCGTGAAAATTGAGCGAGGTGGATGGGTTCTTATTTTTCTGATTGGCCTGGTCCTGGTCGGCTACAGCCTGAATCGATACGGGGTCATCGATTTCAGCAAGTGGACGGGCGGCGAGAGAAAGACCGCCTCTGGTCCAGGGGAGACGGTGGACGCTTCCAAGCCGCTGTTGCTGCCGGTATCTTCGACTGGTGGCGATGCCGAAGTCCGTGTGCGCGTCAACGTGTGGGTCGGCTGCGTCGGGGGCCTGGTGGCCAACGGCGGGCTCGACACCCAGCCGGATTCCATCTATGGCAAGAAAGGACTTAAGGTTTCCTTCAAGATCATCGACGACTGGACGGAGGGCTCTGCTGCTTTGGCCACGGACAATGTCGACGTGATGCTGACCACGGCCGACGTCTACGCCAAAGACTATGCGCAGTTCAAAGAAAAGGGATTCGGGTCGCATGCCTTCCTAATGGTCGACTGGTCACGGGGCGCCGATGGCGTCATTGGAAAGCAGGGGATTAACAGCATCGAGGACCTGGCTGGCAAGAAGGTGGCATTTGCCCCTTACACTCCGTCGCACTTCTTGCTGTGGAATGGACTCAAGACCTCCGGGCTGAGCACTGCACAGCGCAATGAAATCTTCAATCAGGCGATCCACACCAAGGATGGCATCGAGCCGGCGACCCTATTCGCCCAGGAAAAAGTTGACGCGGCCGTGGCCTGGGACCCCGACATGAGCGACGCCGTCGCCAAGCGGCCCGGATCGAAGAAGATCTACGACACCAAAATCGCAAACCGCCTCATCGCTGACATTCTGGTGGTGAGTGACAACTTTTCCGCGAAGCATCCGCAAACCTTGCTGAAGTTTGCCCAAGGCTGGCTCGAAGGCGTTGAATTCATCAAGACTCAACCGGAGCGTGCGTACAACCTGATCGGAACGGTCAAGGACTTCAATATCCCATCCGACCTGGCGAAAACCATGCTGGGTGGCGTAAAGCTTGCGGATTACGCCGACAACCATTCGTTCATGGGTAGCGCTGGCTCGAATTCCGATTATGCCAATATTCTAGGCATGGCCCAGGACATGTATCGAGAATCGATGATCATCAAACACACGTTCAATCCGGAAGAAAGCCTAGATCGACGATACGTCGAAAAGTTGGCCGACAGCTTCTCCATGGCATCCAGCGAAGCACCCATCGAATATAAGGAGCCTCCCCGGGGCGCAACTCCGATCGCGACCCAGCATCGGTCCATCTACTTCGATCCCAATTCCTCCGCCATGAGCCTCGATTCGCGCGCCATTGTCGATGAACTGGCCGGCACCATGCGTGCCTATGAGAACACGATTGTCGATATCGATGGCAACACCGACTCGACGGGTGCTCGTGCCTACAACATTCAGCTCTCCCACGCGCGGGCAGACGAGGTCAAGAACTACCTGATGCAAAAGTATGGCTTCCCGGCGGCGCGACTGCGCACGGCGGGCAATGGTCCGGACAAACCGATTGACAGCAATGCGACCACCGAAGGACGCGAGAAAAATCGGCGCACCGACATCAAGGTCTATGCCAACCCCTCGAGCTAGCTTTTCGAGCTAACGATAGGACACCATGAGCGATTGGTTCACCATGCGGAAAGATGTGCCGCCGTGGGTCCGATGGGCCGCCCCGTTTATCACTTGGGGCGCCATCGTTTTGTTCTGGATCTTATTGCCCTACTGGGAAGGCCCGCATTTTTCCTTGCTGCCCACGCCCCTCGGAGTCCTCCGATCCTTTCGATTGCTGTGGACGGAATACGATCTGCTGGGCAACGTATTCATGAGCTGGTGGCGCATCGCCCAGGCATTCTTCTGGTGCGCGGTGGTGGCCATCCCGCTGGGCATTCTGATGTCCAGCTACCGCTGGCTGTTCGAGCTCATCAACCCCGTAGCTGCCCCCATGCGCGCCATGCCGCTCACCGCCTTTCTTCCTGCGTTCATCGCTCTGTTTGGGATCGACGAAACCGAGAAAATTGCGTTTCTATGGTTTGGAATGTTTTTCTATTTGCTGGCGGTGGTCGTCGAAGAGGTCAACCGGGTCGACAACGCTCTGCTCGAAACGGCGTACACGCTCGGAGCCAATCAGAGGCAAGCTTTGTGGCTCGTGTTTCGCGCGTCCTTGCCGGCAATTTTCTCGTCATTCCGAATCCTGTATGACATCGGCTGGACCTACGTGATACTGGCAGAGATGTTAAATGCCCGCAAGGGCGTAGGTTACATGGTGGAGGCTGCTCGCAAAGTGCTGGACTTCGATCGCGTCTATGCGGGAATCATCGCCATCGGCATCGCCGCGTTTCTGTTCCGTTTTCTGCTGACGTTTCTGGAAGGCCGTCTCTTCCCTTGGCGCATAGCCAGTTCCACGCTGACCGGAGGCGGGGCGGCGGTTCCAAGCGCCACCGCACACCTGAAGGCGGCCAAGCACCGAGCGTAAACATATGGAGCCTAAGAAATCTAAAATCACGGTTAGCAAAGTCAGCCGCTCGTTTGTCTCGGCCGACGGTTCGAGAACGGACGCCCTGGAGAACATCAATTTCGAGATTGAGGATGCGTACTCCCGCGAAGGGCGCGATATCGGCGAATTCCGCGTTCTGCTGGGTCCTTCCGGATGTGGCAAGTCGACTCTGCTGCGCTTGATCGCTGGATTGGATCAGGCCGATTCCGGCGAGATCCTGGTGAATGAACAGCCGGTACGCGGTCCCGGAAAAGACCGCGGCATGGTGTTTCAGAAGTACACTTCGTTTCCCTGGCTGACGGTCGCTGGTAACATAGCATACGGTTTGAAGATCAATGGCATCCCGGAAAAGCAGCGCAAGGAGACGGTGGCGCAATTAGTCGAAGAGATTGGACTCAGCGGCTTTGAAAACGCCTATCCCGAGACCCTTTCCGGAGGCATGCAGCAGCGCGTTGCCATTGCCCGCACCCTGGCGCTTCGCCCCGCGGTCATCCTGATGGACGAGCCGTTCGGCGCTCTCGACGCGCAAACCCGCAGCGAAATGCAGCAATTGCTGCTGAAAGTTTGGGACGAAACCGCCAGCACGATCTTGTTTGTCACGCACGACGTGGAGGAGGCGGTTTACCTGGCGGATAGGATCTTTGTTATGAGTGCGCATCCGGGAACGATTATCGAGGACGTTCAGGTACCGTTTGACCGCCCCCGCGATCTGAGCCTGAAAGAGCGAAATGAGTTTCACGAGTTGGCGAACTACGTTCTCGGCCGTCTGCGCAAAGCTCCCGGCAACGGACAGGTGCGGGTGAGTGTCTAGATGGCTCCTGCTGATCTCCAGGGCGTGCCCGAAGACGATCCGCTGGGTGCTCCCGTGCCCCCAGACAAAATCAATTTTGTAAGAGAGGCGTTCCATCTGCAGTACAACTGGATCGCCATGGTGAGTGCGGGTGCATTTGCGCTGGTGAGTGGCAGCTTTCTCCCCATTATCCTGGGGGGCGGGTTGGAACTGATGTATCTCGCCATCGTTCCTCAAAACTGGCGCTTTCAGCGGTTGGTGAAATCGTGGAAATTCGCCGAGGAGCAGCAAAAGCAACAACAGAGGCTGAGCGAGATGCTTGCGAGCTTGCCGGCTGAGGGGCAGAGCCGCTATGTCCATGCCGCTCAAGTGTGCAGCGCCATTCATCGCAACTTCGCGCAGTTTTCCTCGACGTCGCAAATCTTTTTGCAGCAAATCGACGCGCGGCTGCAAGGCTTGCTGAGTGGCTATGCACGCCTCTTGTTGGCCGCAGCCCAGCAACAGCAATACGTGAAGAGCACCGAGCAGGATGGTATCAAACGCGAGATCGCCTCCCTGCAAAAGGCTTTGAGCAGCGATCCAGCGAAAGTCCAGGAAATCAACAAGAAACGCATTGAGATTCTCACTAAACGTCTGGAGAAGTTCGATAAGATTTCCGAGAATCGCAAGGTCGTCGACGCGCAATGCTCTGCGGTAGAGGATGTGCTGATGCTGGTGCGCGATCAATCGGTAACCATGCGCGATCCGCAGCAGGTGAGCGAGCGGTTGGACAGTCTGGTGCACGATGTCGAACAGACCGAGCAAACTGTGCAGCAAGTGGAAGCGATCTTCAGCGACCTGTCGCCGGACTTGAACGGATTGATGTCGATCGACGACTCGACAACGTCCTCGGGCCCCCACCGTGTACGGATGTCGAACTGATGTCAAACTCAAGATGCCCTCGAATATAGCGACCAGCGCAACAACGTTAGGGAAATATCTCGACGGACTTCCCGCGTGGGCGCGCGAACTCTCCGAAAAGTACTACTCGCGTTCGTTCGCTCTTTTTGTGCTGTACGGAAATGTGCGCGACCTGGTACCGCTTCGCGCTCAGGAAACCACCAACTTCGTTCCCCTGGACGAGTTTCTTTCCGGGGCGCTGTTTGGCCAGCGTGATCTGGTTCTGCATTATGACCGTGGCGGGCTGAACTTCGGATCGGCGGACAGCCAAGCCGACTTCCGCCGCGCGCTGGAAGGCTACGACAGATTTCACGGTACCAGCTATTCGCAAGGTGAGCTGCCCCGCAATCCGGATGGAGTATTGAACCTGCTCGACAACTATCTCCGGCTGCGCATCGCCGACGGCAAGAAAATCGGGCTGGTGATTGATTTCGCCGAGACCATCGCTCCCGCGGGCGATGTTTCCAGCATGTCGGCAGAGGATCGCAATGCCTTGGTCATTCTCAAGCGCTGGGCGCGCAATTCGGCTTTTCTGAATGCGGATGTCACCATTTGTCTCATTTCGGAGAATCAGATCGAGCTGAACCCGAGCATCGTTCAGCACCCGGGCGTTTCTTCGATCGGGATTCCGTTGCCCGACTATGGCGATCGCCTGGAGTTTATCCGCTCGCAATTGAAAAATCAGGAATTGCCCACCGGTTCCGAAGTGAACGAAGAGTCCCTGGCCAAGCTGGGCGCTGGTTTAAAACGGGTTCAATTGCAGAGTCTCATCTCCCATGCGGTGCAGAATCGGCAACCGCTAACGCTGAAGTTTCTCTCGGACCGCAAGAAGGACTTGATCGAAGCCGAATCCGGCGGCCTGCTGGAGTTTGTGCAGAGCCGATTTGATCTCTCGTTTGTCGCGGGCAATGACCAGGCTAAGCGGAAGCTGCAGGATGCCGCCAAAGCCATCCACGCCGGCAACACCGATGTCCTGCCCATGGGTTACGTAATTTGCGGGCCAGTGGGGACGGGCAAGACTTTCATCACCACCTGCTTTGCCGGCGAAGTTGGCATTCCGGCGGTGACCCTCAAGAATTTTCGCAGCATGTGGCAAGGCGTCACGGAAGGCAATTTGGAAAGAGTCTTGACGCTGCTGAAAGCGATGAGCCCGATCGCGGTCATCGTGGACGAAGCTGATGCCCAGCTCGGAGACCGATCCAGTTCCGGCGATAGCGGTGTCGGCAATCGAGTGTTCGCTCAGATCGCGCAGTTTATGGGGAATACAGAACTGCGAGGCAAGGTGATCTGGTTTCTCCTCACTTGCCGTCCCGATCTGTTACCGGTGGATCTGAAGCGCCAGGGCCGCGCCGAAGAACACATTGCTCTGTTTTACCCCGACACGCCAGAAGAACGCCTCGCGCTGTTGCGCGCCATGCAGCGCAAGGTCGGCATGAAGCCTTTCCCGGAGGAGGTGGAGACGTTCTTCTTGGCGCGGGCAAGCAGCCTGTCGGGAGCCGATATCGAGGCGGTCCTCGTGCGCAGCCACATGAGGAGCAGCCTGCTGAACAAGTCCGCCGTTGATGCGGAAGACTTGAAGGCAGCCCTGGAAGATTTCATCCCCCCCTACTACCCGACCGAAATCGATCTGCAGAATCTGGTCGCAGTGTTGGAGTGCACCAGCAAAAGCCTGCTCCCCAAGAAATACCGAGATATGGACCGCGGTGATTTGATCCGTCAGAGCAATGAACTGATGGCGTTATCACGAAAGACGTCAGACTAGCCGCCCTTGGCTCCGCTCAATACATTTAAATCACAATTCCATCCATGCGGAAAACCCGGCGTGTCGGCATAAAGTGTGGAATCGGCTGCGGTTTTATAAGCGGAGCGTTGCTGGCCCAGAAGCTGCGAAAATCGCGCTTTTGGCCGGTGCGGTAGAAATGCAGCAAGTATGTCTGGTCACAGGCGGTGTAGTCCGAGAACCACTGATCAGTGTCAGTTATGCCGATCTCGTGGAGCATGGCCAGCGCGTAACCCGCGGCTTCTCGTTCGTACGCGATCAGGGCGGGAATCAAATGCTCATTCACAGGAGGTTCATACCGCCGGCCAATTTCAAACAACGCGGGGTTCACGTTCCACTGCACCGTGTGCCCGAAAAGGTGCGCCAGCAGAAACAGCCGCTGTTCCGCACTGACCGCGGAATCGATATCGATTTCCGCACCGTCGAGATCACCGGTCAACGGATCGGGAATATCGCGAGTCACGATGCGGATTCCATAGACGTCCTCCAGATGTTTCTGGACGCGCGCGGAATACTCGTCGAACGGAATTCCTATCGAATCCATGGAGTCAATGTTTGTGCGCCAAGAGTGTGCTGCGATGACGCTCCGTCGCAAGCGAAGTGGTCATGGGATGTTCCGTCCACGATACGACCGGGGTGTGCGCGCCATGAATCCAAGCCCACCCACAAACAGAATCAGCATCATGAGCGTATTAAACAGGCTGGTTGGCCGAAAATAGATGTGCATATTGGCAATGACGCCCGCGAGAATCGAGAATAAAGAGTGCGCCAGGGATGGTTAGAAGCCATCCGAAAAGGCTTCGTCCGTTCCAGAACAGTTCACCCACTCCGATGAGCATCGGCAAAAACGTGATGCCGAACTGTTTCCTCCATAGAAGCTCCTGTCGGAACCAACTACGCTGACTTGATTGCTGAGAAGGTAGCCGCCCACACAAGTCATGGCGAAGCCAATCAAGAAATGGCCGAGCCCGCCCGGCGTCCCACCCACATCGCTGAGAGAGCGGTTTTCCATGCGAGGGAGGATATCAGAATTCTAGCCACTGCGCCCTCGAGGTTGTGATTGCAACCTACTCTATCCGATCGATCAGGCGACTAAAGCTAGTCAGATTGGCTGGGCGCTGCTGGAGTTGACCTCACCCAGCCGGCGTTGGGGAACGTTAAGCATTTCAAGTTGGCGTGTAGTGCGATCGAACTCCGCAAACACCTTCACTTTCGCCTGCAACAACTGGGGAACAACGGGAACGGAGACGTAATCCACAGCCCCCTATTGGTACCCATTGAGGCGGTCCATGTTGGTAACATGAATCCCGGAGATGAAAACCATGGGTGTACTTTGAAAACGAGAATGCGCGTGGATCATCTGCGCCGTTTCGAAACCATCCATTCCGGGCATGCTCACGTCCATCAAGACGAGGGCGATGTCGGTTTTCAGCAGCTGTTCCAGGGCTTCCATTCCCCAGTTGAGCCTTGATGAGGTTCTCGCCTAGTTCAGCGTGTATGGCTTCATGGGTGAGCAGCCTGCCCGGCTGGTCGTCGACCATTAGGATGTTGACTTTCTCCTGCGCCCCTTGACTGCTGTGCGTGCTCGCGCTCATGCCCAGATACCCGTCGGGAGACCTCTACGGCTGGGATCGCACAGATACAGCGGCGCTTTACGATACTCAGGGTCTGGGCTGCAAAGAAAAGAGATACATTGAATCCTGTATCCGAATCCAGTTTGGCAGTATGTGCGCAACGGGGTTCTGGCAACCCAAATGTCCCGCCGGGAACCTGCAATGTGGGGCAGCAAACTTTACCTGTGCTTCCCCCCTCAAGACTTCACAGAGGTCGCAGCCAAGTAGTTGCGGCGGGACGACTTCGCGTCCTGAGGTGATTTGGCGGCCTAATTGCATCCTACTGTCTTGATCTTCACCGTTTATCGAGCAGGCCGGAGGTGCTGCTTGCTGACATTGGTTCGTGAATCGTGAAATCGTGAACTACAAACAAGTGCCACTTTGGAGGTGACACCTTGCGAGGCGAAACCAAAGAACGTTGGAGAGAACTCTGCGAGCGGGCTGTCGTTGAGCAAGATCCAGAAAGGTTTCTAGCCACAATTCAAGAGCTACTTGAGGCATTAGAGCACAACGAAGAAAAAGAACGGCAACGCAACAGAAACAGCGCTAACAACGCCTCCGAGCGAAAAAGCTGCGCAGTTAAGTTGCCTCGTGCTCTAAGCAGTTCACTTCGGTTGGGTTGGTCTCCTACGCTGCGTCTGTCTGGTCCTTTCTCTTCGGCGGTGGAATTTGGTTCTGCGTCCGGCGTTCCTCGAGGAAGGGATAAGAGCCATAACGCGCGCGCAGCCGTTCGATGTGCCGGTGCATAGCCTCCCGCAGTTCGACGACTATCCGCGCGAGTTCCTTGTCGTCACTTACCGAAAGAAGTTCCGAGCACAGACTGCGAATCGTATCTTCCACACGAGGCATTGGGCGTAGGCATGAGACGGAAAAGCGGCGTTCGTAGCGTAGCCGCGGTTCTCCTACCTGCGCAATACAGTGGGCACCGTATTGCGCCCTTGTTTCCTTCTGAGATCAGGGCGCTCAAATCACGAACTTGAAATCCACCAGTTACCCTGCCACCTTGCGTGGAATCGCCAACTGCCCTTAGGTAGTCCCGTAGGTAGTGAAGGCAAACGGCGCAGTCGCGTCAGTCTGGTTGAAAATCGTGTTGGACGATGAGGCGCTCGATTTTGTAACGCTCAGACCTGTGAGCGAATACAAAGTCGCATTACCATTTCCGCCGACTCGGTACCGTGAGCGTAATGACGCCGCCTTTGTGCCTTTATGTGAATTCGTGTAGCCTCCTTGAAGCGTGTGTCTCGGGAGATACGCAAGAAAGAAACCTTCGTTACTGTCCAGAGTCTGAGTCTCTCCATCGAAGAAACTGCCCGGCCAGAGCACAAAGGGTTGCAGCTCGTTGCACATCCGGCATCCAGAAAAACTTCATTTGCTCCGCTGGGCCTGTGTAGGGTTTACGGTATCGGGCTAGGCTCAGATTTCTGGCAAAATCGCCACAAGCTATTTCAGACTGAAACACGAATTCTTAAGCCAGTTGTGCTTTCTGTAGCTGCAACCCGACGGCGAAGACTCCTTCTGCCAGCGGCTCACAGTAAACCACTCGAGCGGGTATAGGCTCTTCACGGGCGCTGAGAGAAGTGACGAACAGTCGCTCTTGAGGCAGTAAGGCGCGTTTGGTCAGGATCCGAACACCATGAGCGCTGACGTTTTCTGTGGTCGTCTTCTCGATGAGGCCAGCAGGCCCAAGACTTTGCCCTCCAGAAATTTGCAGGGGCTGTTCCATCGGGATTCTCTTCTCAACGCGTCCGGTCCACGTCGCCATTTCAAATGCTCCCTATTCCGTGGCGCGGTGGGGTGACATCGGGCAAGCGAAAGCGTTCGCTCTGCGAAACTTCGATGGTGTCTTGCGGCTTGTGCGCTTGCCCGGTGGTTAGGCAGCTGGCTGCGTTCAGACTCGGCCACCTCCGTGAACAAGGTTCCCTCCCCCGAAGTCACTTTTCACAGAGGTGGCACGCGGCTGTTTTCCCGAACCAGCTAACGCGTCGGGGATTACTGCCCGACTGGCTGCAAATCGGCTCGCTCCGTGAGGCCCGGCGCCCCTCCCCCGAGAATCACCTTGCCCGGAGATAACCAATTGATACGTTGCATCATAGACCGCCAGGAAAAACAAACAAGCCGGTCGATTATCCATTTCCTTTGCGTGGAATAACTGAGAAAACGTTAGGGGAAATCCTCTCGGAAAAGTTCTACGCAGGATCAAGCCGTATCGCGCAGCGAAGCAAGCCGGCCGGTTCATGAACATCGAGTTCTGCAGCAGCGTTTCAATTTCGTTGGCGCTTTCGATGGCACATCTCCATGACTCGACGGATAATCCTCAAGGCACTGAGCGTACCTCCCTCTCCAAATCGCGCGGCTTTTCGTGCCAGGCTTGGGACGAGATTAACAAGAATAGGAAGCCTAGTTAAAGTTAGCTTGCTCCACTGGCACCATCGTCGGACATCCCACTGCGAATTGGCTGTCGCCGGGCGGTAGCCCTGATAGTACTTAGCGTCGTGGAATTTGGTTCCGCGTCCGGCGTTTCGCGAGCAAGGAATTAAGAGCCATAACGCTCGCGCAGCCGTTCGATGTGCCGGTGCAAAGCCTCCCGCAGTTCGACGACTATCCGCCCGAGTTCCTATTCGTCACTCGCTGAAAGAAGTTCCGAGCACAGCTCGTTGCACATCCGGCGTCCAGAAAAACTTCATTTGCTCCGCTGGGCCTGTGTAGGGTTGACGGTATCTGGCAGACCTCAGATTTCTGGCAAAATCGCCACAAGCTATTTCAGACTGAAGCACGAATTCTTAGGCCAGTTGTGCTCTTTCTAACTGCAACCCCACGGCGAAGACTCCCTCTGCCAGCGGCTCACAGTAAACCACTCGAGCGGGTATAGGCTCTTCACGGGCGCTGAGAGAAGTGACGAACAGTCGTTCTTGAGGCAGTAAGGCGCGTTTGGTCAGGATCCGAACACCATGAGTGCTGACATTTTCTGTGGTCGTCTTCTCGATGAGGCCAGCAGGTCCAAGACTTTGCCCTCCAGAAATTTGCAGCGGCAGTTCCATCGCGATTCTCTTCTCAACGCGTCCGGTCCACGTCGCCATTTTAAATGCTCCTTATTCCGTGGCGCGATGGGGTGACTTCGGATGAGCGAAAGCGTTCCCTCTGCGAAACTTCGATGGTGTCTTGCGGCTTGTGCGCTTGCCCGGTGGCTAGGCAGCTGGCTGCGTTCAGACTCGGCCACCTCCGTGAACAAGGTTCCCTCCCCCGAAGTCACTTTTCACGGAGGTGGCGCGCGGCTGTTTTCCCGAACCAACTAACGCATCGGGCATTACTGCCCGACTGGCTGCAAATCGGCTCACTCCGTGAGGCCCGGCGCCCCTCCCCCGAGAATCACCTTGCCCGGAAGAACCAATTGATACGTTGAATCATAGACCGCCAGGAAAAAGAAACAAGCCGGTGGATCATCCATTTCGTTTGCGTGGAATGACTGAGAAAACGTTAGGGGAAATCATCTCGGAAACGTTTTACGCTGGATCAAGCCGCGTCGTGTCGCGCAGCCAAGCAAGCCGGCCGGTTCATGAACATCGAGTTCTGCAGCGTTTCAATTTCGCTGGCGCTTTCGATGGCACATCTCCATGGCTCGACGGATAATCCTCAAGGCACTGAGCGTACCTTTCTCTCCAAATCGCGCCGCTTTTCGTGCCAGGCTTGGGGCGAGATTAACAAGAATAAGAGGCCTAGTTATAGTCAGGTTGCTCCAGTCACACCATCGTCGGAAATCCCACTGCGACTTGGCTGTCCGCGGGCGGTAGCCCATGACTCGAGGGAAAATCCTCAAGGCTCTGAGCGTACCTTCCTCTCCAAATCGCGCGGCTTTTCGTGCCAGGCTTGGGGCGAGATTAACAAGAATAGGAAGCCTAGTTATAGTCAGCTTGCTCCAGTCGCACCATCGTCGGAAATCCCACTGCGACTTGGCTGTCGCCGGGCGGTAGCGCTGATAGTACTTAGCGTCATGGGTGTTTTTCGAGCTGTTCACCACTACCCCGAGTAGCTTTGATGGTTCCAGCACTTCCAAACCTCGTTGCAGCACTCGCTTCTCGGTCGTCCCTTCCCGGGTAACAAGGAGGATGCCATCAGTCAACCGCATCCAGACGCTGGTGTCCGCGACGGACAGTACCGGCGGAGAATCAATCACGATCCAGTCGAAGCAGGTGGATAGATGATTCACGAGTTCCGAAACCCGTCCGGACTGCATTAATTCGAGAGAATTCTCGGCCGGCGAGCCCGCGGGTAGAAACCAGAAGCCGGGGCCCTCGAGATGACAGATGTCCGTCATGGGTCCAGGTTCGCCCCGCAGCCATTCGCTGAGACCCGGAAGCTGAGGCAAGCCAAACTGTGGCCCTAAAGATGGGCGCCGTATATCCCCCTCCAAGAGGAGGACCTTCTGCCGGTGCCTGCGGGCCAGAGCCGTCGCGAGATTTCCGCAGACCATGCTTTTGCCCTCTTCCGGCATCGTACTCGTGATCAACAGTTTCTTGATGGGGCGGCCTCGTTGAAGTTGCCGCAAACGAACGCCTAAGAACCGGAATGTTTCCGCGCCTAAGCTTTCGTTCGCAGCGAGACACACGAGTCGGCTATGCGGTGACGGAGAAACCGACAGCGACCGACACTGGCCGAGGTCAATGAAGCCAACCTGCGGTGCTTTTCTCGGGACTTTGCTTTCGGCAGCCTGCAGAAGGTCCGTCACCAGCGTCAGTTTCTCAGTAGCGATGCCCAGCCGTTCCGCCTCGGACCTCTGTAGTGCCTCAAATATACTGCTCATTGCCTAACCCCTCCGAGTGGTGGCTACTGGTTCGTGCACTCCGAGCTATCCTCGCAGGTAGCAGAGGGCGAATCCGCCTAATATCGAGGTGCATACCAAACCCGTGGTTGCCCATGCCGCAGTAAAGCTCTTCCTTTCGTCCTCTTCTTCTTCTGGATTGACGATGACCGGAACTTCTGCAAGAACAGCCACCGGCAAAAGTCCCTTCAGCGCCTTGCCGCTGTGCAGACGATCGTCTAGAAGCTCGGCTCCGCCCGCCACCACGCCAGCCAACGCCAGTCCCACGCCCAATCCAATGGCGCACAGTTGGAGATGATTCGGGAAATCGGGTTTCACCGGCAGGCTGGGAGCATCGATAACGCGAAAATGTTCACCCTGCTGACGCAGCTCCAAGCTGGTGGCCATTGCCGATTGGTTCTTCTTCTTGAGAAGATCATCGTAGATTTCTTTAGATTGATCGTAACCACGGCTTGAGTCCGCAAACTGCTGTTCAACCACGGGCTCCTGATTGAGGCGTGATTGGTACTGATTGATTTTTGCTTGCAGCGCAGCGATAGCGAGGTTCCGGTTCTTGATCTCGACTTGGCTTGCGCGCAGCTGACCTTCCATCTGAAGCAGGGGAGACGCGCGCCGTAGATCGGGATTTTCCCCGGAGATGGTATGCGCATTCTTGCCCATTTTCGCCTCCCCGCTATTCACCGTTTTTGCAGTTGCCTGTTTCCCCATCTCCTCAATCTTGGCTATCTGCTCCTTTAGCCTGCGGACATCAGGATGCTGATCGGTGTAGAGGGAGCGGAGGTCCGCCAGTTGAGCTTTCAGATTGATGAAAGCGAGTAATCTTTGGGGTGCGGGTTCGTCCCCAGATCCCCGCCCCGTCTTGTACTGCCCAAGTAAGGACTGCAAGTAGGTGCTCTGCTGTTTGGCGGTATTGAGGGCATCCTCCTGGTTTTGCAACTGACTCTGGAGGCCGCTAAGAATCTGTAGGTTGGTTCCTAACTGAGAGGGCAGTTCGCCTGAGTGCTGGTCCTTGAACTCCCGCACCTTCTCCTCTTGGTCAGCCAAGGTCTTGCGGGCTTGTTCCAATCGGCTTTCGAGAAATTTGGTGGTATCTTCCGACTGCTGCTGCCGCACCTGCAGATTCTCACTGATGAATAAACCGGTCAGTTCACTAGTAACCCGTTGAGCAACGTGTGGATCGTGCGAGGAATAATAAACATTAAATGCGGTTAGTTCGCGGCTGCGTTCATCCCGCACCAATTCTATGCTGATGTCCTTCCGCATACGCTCGACCAGTCCGTCGGAGGTAAGCCGATGGCGTTCGCTGGCATAGAGGTTTTGCTCGTCAATGATGTGCAATAGGCGGGTTCGGCTGAGAATTTGCTGGGTGATACTCTGGAGGCGGTTTTGGATATCGTCGCTTACGTTGGGCACTACGTAATCCTTCGGCATTGTCGGCTGCTCCACCAGGATCAGCGTTCCTGATTTGTAAACCGAAGGCAGGACCCAACCAGCCCCGCATACCACCAGCCAGCCCCAGAACAGCGGGATGAGGATGTGCCAGCGGCGGCGGCTGACGAGCGCACAGTATTCTTCCAAATCCCAACTTTCCATGGGTTTTTCTTCAAAGTCTTCCACCCTGTCTACCTTCCCAGCAGCCTCGCGAGCTGATTTTGGAGATGGCAAACGACTCCCGATCGTCAGGATTGCTCGATAGAGGTCGACCGTGCCACAGCTCGCCCGCAGCCTTCTGCACCGGTTGCAGCATACTCTGTCGGGAAAAACAACCAAGCCGGTGGATCATCCATTTGGTTTGAGTGGAATCACGGAGAAAGGGTTAGGGGAAACCCTCTGAGAAATTCTTTATGCCTGAATGATACCGCGCCGGATCGCATAGCGAACTAAGCTGGCTGTTTCATGAATATCGAGTTTCTGCATCAGCCGGGTCCGGTGGGACTCAGCCGTCTTCAGGCTGATTCCGAGGAGTGTGGCAACTTCCTTGCTCGACTTGCCTTCGCCCACGAGTTGAAGAACCTGGCGCTCCCGTGAGGTAAGGGGATCTGCCGGCAGCTCCGATTTGGACACTAACGCCTCCACGACCGTGCGGGATATATTTGGGCTCAGATAAATTCCACCGCGGGAAACCTCCCGAATGGCATGGACTAAGTCGGTGGCCGCTTGGTTCTTCAACACGTATCCCTTCACTCCCGCGCGAAGTGCCTCAGTCACGTACTGATCCTCATCGTGTCGTGTCAACAAGATAGTTTTTGTTCTTGGAGAAGACTTTTGCAGTTCGCGGGCGGCATCAATCCCATTCAAGATCGGCATACCGATATCAAGGATGGCGACATCGGGGCGGAGGTTGGAAACCATCCGGACAACCTCCTGGCCGTCCGATGCCTCTCCGGCCACTTGGAAACCCTCTCGTTCGAGAAGCGCTTTTAAACCTTGGCGGACCAGAGCGTGATCATCCGCGAGAACGACTCGAATAGGCATTTTCACTTCTCCAAGGGAATTCTGACCAGCAATTCTGTTCCTCGGCCGACTGTGGAGTCGACTTGCAACGTTCCCCCGACTGCAGCCAGACGTTCGCGAATTCCGACCAGCCCCAATCCTGCTCGGTGCTGGCCCGAAGGGCTATGGGGGGCTTCAAAACCCACTCCATCATCCTGAACTAGACAATGCAGAGTCTGGGCGACGTTGGTGAGGTGAATCTCCACGTTCTTCGCGCGCGCATGCTTAGCCGTGTTGGTGAGCGCCTCTTGAACGATGCGATACAAAGCTGTCTCAATGTTCGGAGCATATCGGCCATCGAGGGAACTGTGGACCCGGATCGACAGTTCCGCTCTCCTCGAAATACCATCGGCCAGGAATTGCAACGCCGGCACCAAACCCAGGTCGTCTAGAATCAGGGGCCGGAGCTCATGGGAGAGCCCGCGCAACTGCTGTTCCACTTGATCGAGGATCGTGCCTACCTCCTCAAGGCGCCCCCGGATAGGGGGACTTACATCGCGAACCACCCCGGACATAGCAAGGCGCGCCGCAACGAGGAGTTGTCCAGCCTCGTCATGGACGGCGTGGGCAATGCGCTGGATCTCCTGTTCCAGTGTTTCATTCAGCTGATGAAGCGCCGAAATGGCGTCCCGGAATCCGCGATGGGCCATTTCGTAAGGAGAAAGACTCTCGGCAAAGAATTCTTGTGCCCTGGCAAGGTCCTGCGTAAGGGACGAGGGGCGGCTTATGCGCTGCAGGATATGAGACAAGGCAGATTGGTGCATGGCCGTCGTCGCGAGTATACCCAAGCCATTGGCGAGGGCGACGCGCCCGATCTCGTACGCTCTCTGCAAAGCGTCTTCGCTGCCATTCGACAGGTAATCCTCAAGAGACCGGCTATACGCCTGTTCTAGGTCGCGTGTCTGGTCCGTCCGGGTGCTCTGAGTGACAATCATGGGCGATCCTGCAAGTATCGTGCCACCAGCACGAGCGCATCGTCGGTGGTCTTGCCGTGGCGGGCTAGAATGCTTGTAGCAGCCTTCCCCGGTGGGTAGTTTCGCGCTAGTCTCCGATCAAAGTCGCTACTGATGCCGTCGGTTGCGAACACGAGTGTATCCCCTTTCGATACCGGGAGGACCTCTGCCCTGAGTGCAGGCAACTCCGCTCCTACTACGCCCCCGCGCAGCAGCAACGACTCTTCCGTCGCCTCTATAGGTGTTGCACCGCGTCGAAGCAACACACCCTGAACATTCCCCACGCCCAGCCAAGTTACTAAACCTTGCAACCGATTAAACGAAGCGACGCTCATAGCGACGCCGCGAGTCGCGCGGAGTCCCTGGTGGCACCGCTCGATCAGGGCCAGCACCGGCTCGTGGGCGTACTCCTCTAAGATGGCCCTTGCGGCCGCAGCCGCGGACGCAGCCTCTTCTCCATGACCAACTCCGTCCAAGGCGGCTATTAGCACTCCGTCGGGGAGCGACCGCACCACCTCCAGGTCGCCGGAATTGGTTTCACCCGGCAGGGCGCGAGAGGCAACTTCCCATTCGACGATTGATGATGCTAGGGTTTCCATTTCTGGGCTGTCACAGTCGTGCCGCGGTTTTTCTCGGATACGATCTCAAACTCGTCCACTAGCCGCCTCACTCCCGGCAGTCCCAGGCCCAAACTTCCGGAGGTCGAAAACCCATCCCGGAGGGCCTGCTGGATATCGTTGATGCCGGGCCCCTGGTCCCGAGCGACGAGCCGAATCCCCCGCCGGGCTGAGCCGTTAATCGCAGTCAGCCGGATTTCTCCAGATTTGGCGTACGTAAGGATATTCCGCGCCAACTCCGAGATAGCTGTCGCCATTAGAGTAGCGTCCACCGAAGAGAAACCCAAGGCTGCCGCCAGCAAGCGGCCTTTCTGACGGGCGATCACAATGTCTTGGTCCGAGTTGATCGGAACTTGGATTTCGTTGTCCACAAATTGAAAGCTCTCAGGCCGGGCTCTCGGACTTTCGTTTCAGGTGCGCTAAACCTTCCTCCAGGTCCAAGGCCGTGGCCACGTGCTCCAACTTGAGTCCTAATTGCACCATCGCAAAAGCGACTTCCGGCTGGATTCCCACGATCACCGTTTCGGCTCCACGCAAACGGATCATCTGCGCGATCTCACGCAGGGTACGCGAGGCGAACGAGTCCATTACATCCAGCGAAGTAACGTCCACAATGACGCCCCGCGAGCGGAAGCGCACCACCTGCTGCAATAACGCCGCGCGAAGGTGAAGGAGATCCGCGTCCGCGAGTGCCGCCTGGATGGTGGCAATCAAGAAATCTCCTTGTTTGAGAATTGGGACTTCCACAACCCGGCCTCCGCGCTGTGATTTACGAGGCTTCGGCGAAGGGTACGACCTTGTACCCCAACAGACGCTCGGCCTGCTCGATGCCGCCCTGCAGGTCGCCGACAGTGTTCATCTTGCCCAGATCGACCCCGATGTTCACGATCGTCTGGGCGATTTCAGGCGAGAGGCCGGTTACGATCACTGTGGCCCCCAACAGCCGCGACGCCTCCACCGTCTGCACCAGGTGGTTGGCGACGGTGGCGTCCATCGCCGCCACGCCGGTGATGTCAATCACCACCACTTTGGCGCGGTTCGTACGGATCCCGCGCAACAGTTGTTCCGTTAACTGACGCGCCCGCTGCGGGTCAATCACGCCGATGATGGGCAGGATCAGGAGCCGCTCGCGCACCTGCAGCACAGGAGTCGAAAGTTCGCGGATCGCTTCCTGTTGCTCGCGGATGATGCGCTCCCGCTCTTGCACAAAGCCCACCGCCACCGTATTCGCGATGCGGTTCGCAGCCGGTTCGTAGGCATCGAGGATGCGGTTCAGTTTGGTGAAGTCGGCCTGATACTTGGCAAACAGGGAGCGCGCCAGAACATCACGAAGCAGTAGCACAATCCCGACGACTTCGTGGGTTTCCACGCCGCGCGGAATAATGCGCTCGGACAGGTTGCGCGCATAGGCCTGCAAGGCTTCAAAGGTGCCGGTCTCCAATGCCTCCACATAATTGTCGTAGACCGATGTCGCTTCGGCGAAAATTTCCTCTTTCGTCATCGCCGTCAACAGTCGCGCTTCCGTGATACGCCGGGCCCACTCTTCGCGGAGTTGGGTTCGGTTATCCCGCAAGTGCGAGACCAGTTCACTCAGCAAGACGGACGCCGGCTTGGTCCGCTCTGCGCTCCCTCCGTATTGCTCCTCGAGCTGCGTGCTGCTCGCATCAATATCTATTCGAGCCATAAGAGTTCGCTCCTGTCTGCTAACGCCACGGTGAACGCTTGAAAACTGAACTTCAACAGTGCTCTGGAATAATATGTTGCAAATCCTAGTCCGCCATCGGGTGAATCCTTTATTCATGAGGCGGGTAAACCCCTTAAGCTCCAAGGCTGAGTGGTTTCAATGGTGGGCCTGTGAAGGGGCAACCGGGGTCTCGAGCAGGCGGTCACGGAGTTCGTGGCCGGTTGGAATAAAAATCCGAAACCCTTTGTCTGGACCGCCACCGTGGAATCGATCGTGGAAAAGCTATCGTCCGGTCGGCAACTTTGGATCAGATACGGCTCGGCTGTACCTGACCCCGACGGCGCCAACCGAAACGTTGAGTTGGCCAGTTATTTATCGGACGCTCCACTCGCGATTTCGTTGATTGCCGGTGCCCTGATCGTCTCTTGCGGTCTCAGGTTCACGTCGCTTCTCCCGACCCACAGTGTTTGACCGTCGCTGTATAAGGTCTTTGCCTCAAATAGGATTCAGGGAACACTTCTTGGCTAACGCAGGTAGAGTCCTAATTGCGTGTAGCCGTCTGCCAGCATAGCTTCGTGTTATTGAGCACGGCATCTTTGACGACAGTGGAATCGACCTCGACATTCTCACCGCGATGATCACGAATGCGCACATCTCCAGCGCTCCGACCTTTGCTCGCGCTTTACACCGCGAACCACCAACCGCCCGCATACGCGTCTTGGTTGTCGGGATGGGAATATATGCCCAATTGCTCGCCCGAGAGCTAAGCCAGGATGGAGCCTTCGACGCCGTTGACACTGATTGCGAACAAGTGGCCGGAGCGTTGTCGAAGCACCGGCCTCACGTGGCTGTAATCGACGCGGGATCGTCGGAAGAACCCAGGAAGAGCTCTGACATCGTACGTCAACTGCGTCTGCTGCTTCCGCAAACGCAAGTAGTTCTTCTGCTTGAACATAACAGGCCGCAACTGATACTCGAGGCATTTCGGGCGGGTGCCAACGGCATACTCTCTCGGCGTGAATCCCTGGATTCTCTCAAAAAGTGCGTTTGCTGTGTGCACAGAGGTCAGGTCTGGGCCAGCAGTGATCAGCTCCGCATGGTGCTTGAAACGCTGAGAAGCGCGTTGCCGACGCAACTGGTCGATTTCGGCGGCAGGCCCCTGCTTTGCAAACGCGAACAGGAGGTGGTTCGTGCGATCGCTGAAGGCATGACCAATCGGGAAATTGCCGAGCATTTGAAGCTGAGCACGCACACGGTGAAGAACTACATCTTTAACATTTTCGACAAACTCGGAGTGTCCAGCCGCGTGGAAGTGGTTCTATACGCGGTGAGCCAAGCTTCGCAAAGCCGACGACAAGTGGCCCCACCCGATGATCTGGTCCCCGGACCATGTCATTCAGGAGGAGTACAAGTCAGGAGCGCTCAACTTTTGCCCTGAGCGAGATAGGGGTGAACTGTGTTGCCATGGAGACCTTGATGAACTCTCATTTCACCGATGAATCGCTGAAGTGGCGAACGCTCTGCCGCGCCGCCGCGAGAGAGCAGAATCCTGATGCGCTGGCCCAAATTGTCCACAGGCTTAACCTTGCTCTTAAACTGCGCCAGCGGGTGCTCCACAGTTTCGCGCAAGCGAGGCGAGAGTTTCGCGGAAGCAAGGCAAGCTAAATCGTGGAAATCTGGCATCGTATCGTTACGTTTTCCTCGATCAGCCTGCATCAGAACTATTTCGGCTCAGGGGGCAACTTCTCGCCAGCGGTTCCGATGTTCACTCGAATCGAAAATGCCTTCAGACTGAAACCAAGCGGATGTGTCCTATGACTGAGATCTGCGTGCAGGCGCAGGAACTTACCCTCCAACAGAAAAAGTCCCCAACAGCGATGGAATCGCAAGCGGGGATTTTTCAAATTGATCCGTTACAGGATCCCAGGTGGAAGGCATTTGTCGATCGCCGCACGGACGCTTCGATCTTTCATTCGCCGGGGTGGTTGCAGGCCCTGAAGTCGTGCTACGGGTATGAACCATGCGTCTTATCGTCGACTCCGCCGTGCGAACCTCTCGCAAACGGATTCGTATTCTGCCAGGTGCACAGCCGGTTGACCGGCAGACGCCTTGTGTCGATACCCTTTTCGGACCATTGTGATCCGCTGGTGAATGACCCAGAAGAATTCCATCAGTTGTTGGGTGCTTTAACCGGGAGAGCAGAGCGAGAGCAATTGAAATATCTGGAGATTCGTCCCATCAACTTCGCTCCGAGCTTGGCCGAACCATTTGCAATCAGCAATCGATATTTTCTGCATCGGCTCGATTTGCATCCCTCTGAAGAGATGCTCTTTCGTAGTTTTCATAAAAACTGCGTGCAAAGGACAATTCGTCGCGCTCAGAGTGAGTCTCTGCGTTACGAGGAAGGATGTTCGGAGTTGCTGCTGAATCAGTTCTACAAATTGCTGATCATGACGCGGCGACGCCAAGGCGTCCCTCCGCAGCCTCTGAAATGGTTCCGCAGTTTGATTCAATGCATGGGATCGGATCTGAAGATTCGTGTTGCGCTGAAGGGAGACATTCCAGTTGCGAGCATTCTCACCATCGCGGATCAAAAAAAGATGGTGTACAAGTACGGATGCAGGAATCCGCGCTTTAGCAATCTAGGCGGGACATTTTTGCTGTTGTGGCGAACCATCCAGGAGGCGAAGGCCGCCGGAATGAAAGAGTTCGACATGGGACGATCCGATACAAGCAACTTGGGCCTCGTGACTTTCAAGGAACATTGGGCAGCAAAAAGAGTCGTACTGAACTACTGGCGATATCCGGCTCAGCCGAGCGGTTTTGGGCCGGAATACGCAATCAAGCACGTGCGGCGATTGCTTTCAGTTATGCCCGACGCACCGCTCGGGATGCTTGGCCGGCTGTTGTACCCGCACAGCGGATAGACTGCGGGCGATTTCGGTCCCCCTCGCCAGACTCCGCGATGAGGGCCGGAGGCCTGAGGTAGCATCGTTGGATAGGAATGCCGATAAGACAAAGGGCCCACTCTCTCCGCCGAGGCAGATTGCTCTGACTGAGGAACATCAACCCCGAGAATTCAGAGTCCACCAGAATCAACACCATATCAGGGAAGCGGCCCTCCCGACCTGATGACCGACACGATGCCGATCGTGACGACCATCCTCAAGGCGATGGAGTCCCGCCGCTTCTCTGTCGTATGCGATCAGGGCGGGAATCAATGCTCATTCACGGGAGGTTTCATACCGCCGGCCTATTTCAAACAACGCGGGGTTCAAATTCCACTGCACAGTGTGCCTGAAAAAGTGCGCAAACTGAAACAGCCGCTGTTCCGGACTGACCGCGGAATCGATGTCGATTTCCGCAGCGTCGAGATCACCGGTCAACGGATCGGGAATGTCGCGTGTCACGATGCGGATTCCATAGACGTCCTCCAGATGTTTCTGGACGCGTGCCGAATATTCGTCGAACGGAATTCCTATCGAATCCCTGGAGTGCAATGTTTGTGCGCCAAGAGTGTGCTGCGATAACGCTCCGTCGCAATCGAAGTGGTCATGGGATGTTCCGCCCACGATGCGACCGGAGTGCGCGCGCCATGAATCCAAGCCCACCCACAAACAGAATCAGCATCACGAGCGTATTAAACAGGCTGGTTGGCCGAAAATAGATGTGCATATTGGCAATGACGCCCGCGAGAATAAAGAGTGCGCCAGCGATGGTTAGCAGCCATCCGAAAAGGCTTCGTCCGTTCCAGAACAGTACACCCACTCCGATCAGCATCGGCAAAAGCGTGATGCCGAACGTGTTTCCTCCATAGAAGCTCCAGTAGGAACCGACCACGCTGACTTGATTGCTGAGAAGGTAGCCGCCCACACAAGTCATGGCGAAGCCTGCCAAGAAGTGGCCGAGCCCGCCCGGCGTCCCACCCACATCGCGGAGGGAGCGGTTTTCCATGCGAGGGAGGATATCAGAATTCTAGCCACTGCGTCCTCGAGGCTTGTGATTGCAAACTGCTCTATCCGATCGATCAGGCGACCAAAGCCAGTCAGGCTAGCTCGGCCGCTGCCGCAGTTGACCTCACCCAGCGGGGGTTGGGGAAACGTATCCTGGACGATGCGGGAGCAATAAAGCAATTCTTCGGCACTTCGTCTTCGCGGTCCATAAACGAGCTTGTAGAAGTCGGCATCGCCTCAAGCTCGACGCTTTTAAGTTATGAGGGGATGAGTTTTCGATTAGGTCTTCGACCTTACTGGCGCTTGAGAGCCCGTGGATGAGTTTGACCCGGGACGCGCTTGGTACGCTCGAATCGCCGCGCAATCAGGAAGAGTCTGATCCCAGTCCGCCTGTCTCTAAGTTTAAGCGGTAATGTGAGCGGTTTGGAACAGACAGCCCCACTTCTTACCGGTAAGGTTGGGTTGTTGTTTCACTTGGATGCTCCAAGTTCTCCAGCCGGGCCCCGAACGCACAAGAATTCGACAGAGAAATCGGACGCACAATCAAACCCAAGCGGAATTCAGACCGCCGCAAGGCGAGACTTCTCGGAGGACTCCATGAAGAGAGTATTCCTGCTGATCGTTGTACCGGCCCTGCTGGTCGCGCTGGGGTTTGCACAGACGCCCGCGGCGAGCGGCAATGCAAACCAAATGAACATTAAAGGTTGCCTGGGTGGCTCTGACGGCCACTACACGGTTGCGGAAGACAACACTGGCCAGATCTTCAATATCACTACCAGCAGTGCTGATCTCAAGCCGCACGTGGGCCAGGACGTGAAACTCATCGGGCAGAAAGCAGATCCTGCTCAGAACAGCGTTGCTGTCACGGAACTGAACATGATCTCTGAACACTGCACTGCGGCCGCGGCTGCACCGGCTGCGGCTGTCAGCACGCCTTCGGAGAATCTCAGCACACCTCCGGCTTCTGCCGCACCTACCGCTGCACCCGATGCAACTGTCAGCACAGCTCCGGCTTCTGCCGCACCTGCCGCTGCACCCGACGCAACTGTCAGCACACCTCCGGCTTCTGCCGCACCTGCCGCTGCACCCGATGCAACTGTCAGCACACCTCCGGCTTCCGCCGCACCTGCCGCTGCACCCGATGCAACTGTCAGCACGGCTTCGGCT
>Ga0210406_10001461_pt1 | contig 28692 bp, 24 predicted proteins | sample IncBWC30MmetaG_FD_155454 | JGI IMG/M metagenome (GOLD analysis project Ga0210406, IMG submission 155454) | Forest soil microbial communities from Barre Woods Harvard Forest LTER site, Petersham, Massachusetts, United States - Inc-BW-C-30-M | ecosystem: Environmental > Terrestrial > Soil >... | reverse complement strand
CTTGTGAACTCCGGGGGCTTGTGAATTCTTCTTCGAAAATAAATTTTGCAGCGACGTTTCCAAAATGGGAATCTTGGGCCGCGAACAGGTTTGACTTGGGGCACCCCTGTCCGCTCGGTCTGTTGCAATGATCGAGTTAGCGGGAAATCGGCAAGAAATCTATGGGGCACAATCACTTACGGGTAAAATCTTGATGTCGAAAGAACTTAGGAGCGTTATCTTCCGGACAGATTGCAAAACGGAACGCATGTCACATGCGGGTTTGTGGAAAACGTTCGACCTCCGGAGGTGGAGCGAATTCTGGGATCGGGCACCTTGGAAAAGCGCGGAAGCGCTACCTCATTTTCATAACGGATTCGAGCTAATCATCACTGGCGCACATTGTGGACTTCATGTCGGACGGCGCCAACTTTAGGGCCTCGATAGCGTGGAGCCAGTCCGCCAGCGGCCGCAGCGCCGTCTCCGATTCTTGCCACCCTTTCTTGACGCTTGCAGGCGCGGAGTTGGGTGACGCCGCTGGCGTTCCACCTCGCCAAGTCCAATACCCGACATACTGCACAACCCCTGATCGAGCTATCCTCGCACTCAAAGCATGAGACCAGGGCACGGCCATGGGAATCGCCGGCTGAACATAAGTTGGCAGCTGACGCATCTTCTCTTCGTCAAGTAGGTTCCGTAGTTGCTGGAGTTGCGACGAGTCGAGGGAATAATCAGAGAGATTCAAGGTCGCTTCAGCGCCAGGCAACAGCTGGGTCCTACTCTCTAAATGGAAGCGCCCGTCCGGCAAAACGAGGACGCAGATGTGGCCGCTTGCACCTTGTCGGGACAGATCCGTTGTTCCCTCTCGAACTTCAACCAGGAACGCGGTTGGTTCCGGCTGGGATCCGGCCGGAGCTGAGAGCCTAACCTGTGCGACAGCCAGCGCCGCGGAGCTGAGAAGTCCGATCATTACACCCCTGTAATTAGCTATGCCGAACATGTTTCCTCAATTCCCCACACGATTCTGTCGTCGATCATCCGAAAACGTATTTTTCTGAACTTCTGCCGGATCACGGCCTTTGAATTGCGCGTCTCTTCGCAGACTGGGTCAGCATCATCCTCCGCACGTCATCCGCATCTCACCGTATCTTCTTGTGTGCGATGAGCTTGCCTCGTGAGTTCGTTCGTTGTCAATCATCGCCGCCCTTGGACGACTTCCACACTCTGGTGCCCTGCGGTAGGGCACTCAAGAGATTTTGGCCGGTTCAAAAAAATACGTTTTTACATGATCGCCAACACGATTCGGCGCGGCTGGACAGCCGAGGCGGCTGTCCCTGAGGTGAGCCCAGTTTGCGCCTGGCAGAAGCCGCTGCCCCTTGAGTCCAGATCAATTTCATTTCTGCTTTCGTCTCTTTGCGGCAAAACCTAGCAAAAAAATCCGAATTTGCTTGACATTATCATAGTGATATAGTTGACTATATCAGTCGACCACATACAAGTGGCCTCCGGGAGCTGATGACACGGTTCTCGGTATGCCAAGAAAAAATCCAGCCGAAACAAACGAGTTATGAACTCGCGAGGAGACAAACTATGAATTATCCACGTTTTATGCTGCCGGTGGTTTTCATGTCGCTGTGCGCTGTGTCTTTCGCGCAGACCGACGCGCAGAAGTCGTTCGACAAACTGAAAACTTTGGCCGGTTCCTGGGAAGGCCGCGTGACGACCGTCCCTCCTCAACCGGACATAGAAGGCAAGCTCATGACGACGTCGCTGCGCGTGACCTCAATGGGGAACGCGATCGTCCATGAGATGACAGGGGCAGGAAGACCTGACGATCCGATCACAATGTTGTATCTCGACGGCGACCGTCTTCTGCTGACGCACTATTGCGACGCGGGAAATCGGCCTCGCATGACCGGGAAGACTTCACCGGACGGCAAGAGCGTGGAATTCGAGTTTCTTGACATCGCCGGTAGCACGCAGTATGGACACATGCATCATGCGGTGTTCACCGCGGTCGACGCGAACCATCACATCGAGGATTGGACTTATATGGAACCAGGGGACAAGCCGGTCCACGCCCACTTTGATCTGCAGCGGACGAAATGACGCGTCCGCAATTCTGGCAAGGGGGCCCGGGAAACAAAGAAAAAAATCCACAGGAGAATGAACCATGAAATCCCTTCGCTTTATGCTGTCGCTTGTTCTGCTGTCGCTGTCCACCCTGGCTTTTGCGCAGACGGATGCGCAGAAGTCGTTCGAGAAACTGAAGACTTTGGCCGGGACCTGGGAAGGCACGTTTGACGGCAAGACGATGCGAGTCTCGCTGCGGGTAACATCCATGGGGAATACGCTGATGCATGAGATGGCGGGAGACGGAAGGCCCGACGATCCAATCAGCATGTTTACGATCGACGGCGATCATTTGCTGCTAACGCATTATTGCGACGCCGGAAATCAGCCCCACATGGTGGGAACGGTTTCGCCTGACGGCAAGACCATTACGTTCAACTTTGTCAACGCCAGCAACCTTGTGAGTTCGCAGATGGGACACATGCAGCGTGCCACCTTCAACTTCATCGACGACGACCATCACACGGAGAAGTGGGAGTTTGCGATGTCCAACGGCAAAGAAATGGGCGGGCTGCTCGACCTGAAGCGCACCAAGTGAAAGGTCGCGGCCCGCGAGACTTTTCTGCTCGGCCCCTGCGACGAACCAGGGAGGTGCGGTGACCGATGGGGACGGTCGCCGGCACCTCTCTCAGGGCTATTTTGATCAGGGCTATCTTGATTTTGCGGGAGCCGTCTCGTAGGAAGTGTCTTATAAAAGCGTCTTGCAGGGACTAACCAAACACAGGGGAATATCTGGAACCCAGAATGGATCTTGAGTGGAATGACGGACAACCGATTTACCGCCAGCTTCGCGACCGGGTGGTCGCGATGATACTCGACGGCGTGCTCAAGGAAGGCGATCCGCTGCCCTCCGTGCGCAATGTCGCAGCCGAGTACCGGGTGAATCACCTCACGGTTCTGAAAGGCTATCAACAGCTGGTGGACGAGCAGTTGGTCGAGAGCCGGCGAGGACGCGGCATGTTTGTGAATAGCGGCGCGCGAGATCGCCTGCTACAGGCGGAACGGCAAAAGTTTCTTGCGGAACAATGGCCCCGGATCCAGGCAACGATTCAGCGGCTCGGGCTAACACCAGAAGATCTATTGGGTGCTGATGCAAACCGGCGTTCGAACTCGGACACTGCAGAGGAGGATCGCTGAAGCCATGGCCTGCATAGAAGCACGCGGATTGCGCAAGGTTTTCGGAACAACCATCGCACTGGACAACGTTGATTTGCGTGTCGAAGAGGGCCGCATTCTGGGACTCATCGGCCCGAACGGTGCAGGCAAGACCACCGCGCTCAACGCGATTCTCGGCCTCACTCCATATCAGGGAGAGCTGCGAGTGCTCGGACGCGACCCGTGGACCGAACGCGAACAGCTGATGCGCGATGTCTGCTTTATTGCCGATGTCGCCGTGCTGCCGCGCTGGATGCGGGTTTCGCAGGCGCTCGACTATGTTGCCGGCGTGCATCCGCGGTTCGATCGCGCGAAGGCGGCAGGCTTTCTTGCGAAGACCACGATCCAACACGGCAGCAAGGTCCGGGAACTGTCGAAGGGTATGGTGACCCAGCTGCACCTGGCGCTGGTGATGGCGATTGACGCGAAATTGCTGGTGCTGGACGAGCCGACGCTTGGACTAGACATCCTGTATCGCAAACAGTTTTACGACTCGCTGTTGAACGATTACTTCGATCGCAACCGCACCATCCTGGTGACGACGCATCAGGTGGAAGAGGTGCAGCACGTTCTCACCGATGTGATGTTCATGAACCGCGGCCGGATCGTCCTCAATTGCAGCATGGAAGAACTGGAGTCGCGCTATCTGGAAGTGCGGGTGCATCCCGAGAAAGTAGCCGCGGCACGGGCACTTAAGCCGATACAAGAGCGCCAGATGTTGGGTCGCAACATTCTGCTGTTCGATGGCGTCGATCGCAACCAACTGGCCGGGCTGGTTGCCGATCCCGGCGACCTGCGCACGCCCAATATCTCCGATTTGTTTGTTGCCGTCATGGGCAATCAGACGGGTAAGGCACAAGGAGCAGCCAGGTGAATACTCATTCGAACGCTGTGCCGGAGTTTCCGCTTGAGTCGCAGGGAGTCACGCCGTCGGTTCTGACCGCGACCCGGCCAATGTACTGGTCGATCCGTCGCGAGGTTTGGGAGAACCGCTCCATCTATATCGCTCCGCTGGCGGTCGCTGGCGTGTTTCTGTTCGGCTTCTTGATCAGCTTGATTGGTCTGCCACGTCGCATGCGGGCCGCGCTGGCGCTCGACCCGGCACAACGGCACCACGCAATCGTCATGCCCTACGAATTGGCGGCCGGGCTGATCATGGGGGCCGCTCTGATCGTCGCAATTTTTTACTGCCTCGATGCGCTCTACGGCGAGCGGAGAGACCGCAGCATTCTGTTCTGGAAGTCGCTGCCGGTTTCCGACGTCACCACCGTGCTGTCGAAGGCGAGCATTCCGCTGCTTCTGCAACTGTTCACGGTTGCGGTTATCTTCACCACGCAGTGGATCATGCTATTGCTAAGCACCGCCGTGCTGCTCGGGAGCGGGCTCAGTGCAGGAACACTGTGGACGGAGTTGTCGTTCTTTCAGATATCGCTGAAGCTGCTCTACCACCTGGTGACGGTGCATGCGCTCTGGTATGCGCCTATCTATGCCTGGCTGCTGCTGGTCTCCGCGTGGGCGCGGCGGGCGGCGTTTCTATGGGCGGTGTTACCGCCGCTCGCGATCGGGGTTGTCGAGAAGGTCGCATTCAACACCACGCATTTCGCAGATCTGATGAAGTACCGCTTCACGGGCGGCCCGGAGGCGGTCGAGATGGCATCTTCGAATGGCTTCCCGATGGATCCGATGATGCACCTCACTCCGGGAAACTTCCTGATTTCGCCCGGTTTGTGGATCGGACTGTTCGTCGCCGCGGCATTCCTGGCGGCCGCGATCCGACTGCGCCGCTATCGCGGGCCACTCTGAGTCGCGGGCACCTTGGTTCCATCACTACAGAAAGGAGGACAAGTTATGAGCACGGCTGTACTGATCGAACGGCGGTTGTTGCCGAGTGCGGTTGCGGCGACCAGCTTGAAAGCAGCGGTGCGGTTTTGGGTTGCGATGGTGGTCACCGGGCAATTGATCTTCGCGTTTACCGTGGCGTCTTTCTATGGTCGTGCGGCTGTGCGAGGAGATTTGCAGGTGTGGAATCGATTCATGACGCATGGGTACATCCCTGGCGATCGGGCGGGGAATTTGGCGGTCGTCATTCATCTCGTTTCCGCTGTCATCATTAACCTCGCCGGTGCGATTCAACTCATTCCGCAGATCCGGGACCGAGCACCGTCCTTTCATCGGTGGAACGGGCGTCTCTATATCGTGACCGCCTTCACGATCAGCCTCGCCGGGCTCTATATGATGTGGGTGCGCGGTAGCTCCGGCGACCTTTCGCAACACCTCGGAACTACGCTGATGGCGGCGCTGATCATGCTCTGCGCGGCCATGGCGCTGCGCTACGCGCTGGCTCGGGACTTCAAAACTCATCGCAGGTGGGCACTTCGCCTATACCTTGTGGTGAGTGCGTCCCTGTTTATCCGAGCAGTGTTGTTCCTCTCGCTTTTCCTGAATCGCGGCCCCTTCGGTTTCGATCCGAACACGTTCACCGGCCCCTTTCTCACGTTGCTGGCTTTCGCACAATATCTGGTACCCCTTGCGGTTCTTGAAATTTATTTTCGCGCGCAGGACCGAGGCGGCGCGCCGGGAAGGTTCGCGATGACAGCTGGTCTTCTTGTACTGACCGTCGCCTTGGGCGCTGGAATTTTTACGGTGACATTGGGGGTGTGGCTGCCTGCCATCAAAAAGGCATACGACCACCGCAAATCCATCAGCGAAACTCTCTCGGCAACCATCGCGTCCAGCGGCGTCGACGAGGCAGTTAAGCAATACCATGATTTCAGGACCGCCGAGTCCTCCGCCTACGACTTCGATGAAGGCGAACTCAACGCGTTGGGCTACCAACTGATCCGTGCCAAGAAATTCAAGGAAAGTATCCGTATTTTGCAGCTCAACGTCGAAGCCTATCCGCAATCAAGCAACACCTACGACAGCCTGGGAGAGGCATACTTGGACGACGGCAACCCGGCGCAGGCCATCGCCAACTATCAAAAGTCCCTTCAGCTCAACCCAAAGAACCGAAATGCCATCCTGGTGCTTCAGAAACTCAATGCGCCTTAATCGCTGATCAGCGAAATATTCTGCCGGAACACGGGGCCGGTTGTGGCTGCCGGATGGGAAGAAAGGGAGTGCGGAAATGCGATCATCTCCAAATACCACTGCTTCACATTTGCTCCGGCGGTATCGGGCTTCTGTCGGGCGCCGTGGCCATGTCTTTTCGCAAGGGCCCTCGCCGGCATGGCATCGCTGGAAACGTATTTTTTGTATCCCTGCTGAGTATGCCTGCGGCTGGGACCTACATGGCGTTCATAAAATCACAAATGAACAATGTTTTTGGCGGCGTGCTGACGTTCTATCTCGTGGCAACAGCATGGGTGACTGCCAGGCGCCGAGACGCGAAGACGGGCATTCTCGAGTGGGTTGCGCTTCTGGTGGCATTGGCGCTCGGTACCTTGGTCGTGACCTACGGGGTGGAGGCCGCGAACAGCTCAACCGGGGCGAAAGATGGAATCCTTGCGGGAATGTACTTTTTCCTTGGCTCCGTCGCTCTGCTTTCTGCCGCGGGGGACGTTCGTATGCTTTGGCACGGCGGTGTTTCTGGCGCGCAGCGTATTGCGCGGCATCTGTGGCGGATGTGCTTTGCGGTGTCTATCGCCTCTTCCTCCTTGTTTTTGGCACGGCCACAACTGTTCCCGACGTTATTGCGCAAGACGGGGATAGTTTTTCTGCTGGGTGTCCTGCCGCTGGTCTTGATGATTTTCTGGCTGGTTCGCGTGTTGTTCACGAATGCGTTTAAAAGGACTTTGTCACCAAACCGAGTTCTGGGGAACCGGCCTGGGGTCCCCAAGCAAGCCTTGCCTCTAGCTGAACGAAGGTCGGAGCGGGTGGCATCGATAGCAGGTGAGGTCGCCATGGTCATCTGCTTTCAAGTACCGCGGCCCAACCCACCTGGGCCGCCCGAGATGGCCGAGGGCAGCTGCCCCGCATCAGTTGTGGGCGTGCCCGGCATCCTTGATGGCTCCCTACATTGACCATTGTGGGCCGTCCGAGGTGAGGATCTCGAACCTAAACTTCTTCCTTGACTGCATAATTACGCTTCCGGTAGCATACCTATACCGACCGACCGGTCGGTTTTTATTTGAGAGGAGCACCCGGTGGTCAAAATTTTCTATGAACGCGATGCCAAGCCCGAAGCCTTGCAGGGCAAGACGATCGCCATTCTGGGCTACGGCAGCCAGGGACACGCGCAGGCGCAGAATCTCCGCGACAGCGGATACAAAGTGATTGTCGGGCTCGAACCCAACCGAGCCAGCGCACAACAGGCACGAGCGGACGGCATGGTCGTGGTGGCGCCGGATGAGGCCGCCAAGCGCGCCGACTGGATCCACGTGCTCACCCCGGACGAGACGCAGGCCCAAGTCTATGACCAGTTCATCAAACCGTATCTGCATCCCGGGAAAGTCCTTGGCGTGTCGCACGGCTTCAGTATTCATTTCAAGACGATCGTTCCGCCGACCGATGTCGACGTGGTCATGATCGCTCCGAAGAGTCCCGGACACCTTGTGAGGCGCGTGTACAGCGAAGGACGTGGAGTGCCGTCGCTGATCGCAATCCAACAGGATGCCAGCGGGCACGCGCACGAACTCGCGCTGGCCTATGCGCATGGGATCGGATCGACGCGCGCGGGAGTTCTGCAGACGACATTCAAGGAAGAAACCGAGAGCGACCTGTTTGGCGAGCAGGCAGTGCTTTGCGGCGGGTTGACGTCACTGATCAAGAAGGGATTTGAAACTCTGGTCGAAGCGGGCTACGCACCCGAGATTGCCTACTTCGAGTGCCTGCACGAAACCAAGCTGATCGTCGACCTGATCTACGAAGGCGGATTGAGCCGGATGCGCCACTCGATTTCCAACACGGCGGAATATGGCGATCTGACGCGTGGGGAGCAGGTGGTGGGCGATGCTACGCGGGCTGCCATGAAGAAGACGCTGGCCGACATTCAGAGCGGAGAGTTCGCGCGGGAGTGGATTGAGGAAAACAAGAGCGGCTGCAAGAAGTTCAACGCTCTGCGCGAAAAAGAAAAGCAGCATCCCATCGAAATCGTGGGTGCACAACTTCGCGGCATGATGAGCTGGCTACCCAAGGAAGGCAATAAATCGACGGCAGCTCAGAAAGATCCTGCCAAACAGGTGGTGAATGCTTAAAGGAGCCGACATCGTTTTGCGGTGCCTGCGCGCCGAGGGGGTGAAGTTGGTGTTTGGCTACCCCGGCGGCGCGATCATGCCGCTCTATGACGCGCTTGAGGGCAGCGGCGTGCGGCACATCCTGACGCGGCATGAGCAGGGCGCCGTGTTCGCTGCGGAGGGCTACGCGCGGGTTACTGGGGAAGTTGGCGTTGCCATGGCGACGAGCGGGCCGGGTGCGACGAATCTGGTGACGGGAATTGCCGACGCGAAGATGGATTCGGTTCCCCTGGTCTGCATTACGGGGCAGGTGCGCAGCGCTCTGATCGGTACGGATGCGTTTCAGGAGACCGACGTTTTTGGCGTAACCCTGTCGCTCACGAAGTGGAGCCGGCTGGTGCGGACCATCGATGAGATTCCTGACGCGATCGCCGAAGGATTTTATTGGGCTCGCAGCGGGCGTCCGGGCCCGGTGGTGATCGATATCCCGACGGACATGCTGAAGGCCAAGAAAGAGTTTTCCGGGCCGGTAAAGTTCACGCCGCACGCGCGGCCTGCGGATGCGAAAGCCGACGGAGGATTCACCGACACGATCGTGGCTTTGCTGCAACGGTCTTCGAAACCGGTCGCACTCGTGGGCGCGGGCGCGAAATTGTCGGGAGCGGTATCGGAATTGCGGCGGTTGCTCGAGGATCTGAACGTTCCGACGTTTGCTACGGTTCACGGATTGGGAGCAGTGCCTCCCCAGGCGCCGTATTACCTGGGGATGGTCGGAATGCACGGAACGCGGGCCGCGAACCTGGCCCTGCACGAGACCGATCTGCTGATGGTTTTTGGCGCAAGGCTGGATGATCGCGTGACGGGCGATCCGACGCGGTTTGCGCCGTATGCCAAGATCGTCCACTTTGAAATTGATCCGGCACAACTGGATCGCGTGCGTCCCTGCGATCTGGCCGTCATTGGAAATCTTGCGGATACGATTCCCGCGTTCCAGGCGGAATTGCGCCGGCACACTCTTCCTGACTTCAGCGGCTGGCGCGCGGTCGCTTGCGGTGCGGAGCGGGCCGAGCTTGATCCGCGCGGGCTGGCGCAGCCGACGATTCGCTTTCTCGACGAACTCTTCAGCCGCCTGCCCAAAGAGAGCGTGGTTATCGCTGACGTGGGTCAGCACCAGATGTGGGCGGCGCAGCGCTACCGCTCATCGTCACCGCGAGGATTCATTACCTCGGGCGGACTTGGCGCAATGGGCTTCGCTTTGCCGGCTGCAGTGGGGGTGCAACTTGCTAAGCCTGACACCTGCGTGCTCTGCGTTTCCGGGGACGGCGGATTTCAGATGAACATCCAGGAGCTGGCCACGGTTCACCGGCTGGGCCTGCCGGTGAAGATGGTCATCATCGACAACAAATATCTCGGTATGGTGCGGCAATGGCAGCAGTTGTTTTATCAGCGCAACTACGCCGAGACAGACCTGAGCGACAATCCGGATTTCGTGGAGATCGCCAAGGCCTACAAAATTCACAGTTTCCGCTTGAATGAAGACGCAATGCGGGAGTTTCCCGTGTCGAGCGAGACTGGCGATCAGATCGACAGGTTCCTGCGATCGAAAGAGCCGGAGTTGTTGGTGTTTGATTGCGCGCCGGAGGCGAATGTGTTTCCGATGGTTCCGGCTGGGGCGGCGTTGTCGGAGATGATGCTGGAAGAGGAACCGACGCAGTGACTAAGCAGGCGCGGCGGGCAAGTTGTCCGCCGGACCGCCGGCGAGCCGCCGGCGCTACATAACCTGGGGGATCGAACTCATGCAGAGTTTTCACATTCGATATCGAAATACGCAGGGGACCTTGATGCGGATTCTAAACGCGGCTTCGCGGCGCGCGCTCGATCTTCCTTTGGTGCATGCTGAACCGTCCGAGCACGAGCATCAGGTCACGCTGGCGCTCGATGTGAACCAAAAGCAGGTTGGACAGCTTTATCGCGAGTGGAATGGCATCGCGGACGTGATCATGGTGAGTTCCGGTACGGGACACGCAACGGCGTGGGCGGCGCATCCTCCGACGGGAGTGGCGATCGAAGAGTCGCGCTCAGCAGCCAGAGCATAGGTTCGATCGCGGGCCTGAGTGTCTTGTAGGGCAGCATGACTGCCGGGCGGCGTCATGCCACTGGGGAGCTTGCGACGGAGCAGGTTCCCGGTTTTTCGTTTACCATACCCGTTTCACACTGCATGGCGCGTCCTGTAATCTCTCAGCTATGGATCTCAAGCACATTAGCCGTGGAATCACCGAAGGGCGCGACCGCGCTGGCGCGCGCTCGATGTTCAAAGCCATTGGATTCACTGATGCCGATCTCAGCCGACCGCTGATTGGCGTGGCCAATACGTGGATCGAGACGATGCCGTGCAACTTTCATCTGCGCCGTTTGTCTGCCAAGGTGAAGGAGGGGATTCGCGCGGCGGGCGGCACGCCGATGGAGTTCAACACCATTGCGATCTCCGACGGCGAAACCATGGGCACGGAGGGCATGCGTGCGTCGCTGGTGAGCCGCGAACTGATTGCGGACTCGATTGAACTGGTGTGCCGCGGACAGATGTTTGACGCGGTGGTGTGCGTGGTGGGCTGCGACAAGACGATTCCGGCGGCAGCGATGGCGCTGGCACGCATGAACTTGCCGGGCATGGTGCTTTATGGCGGGACGATCGCGCCGGGCAGCTATCGCGGGAAAGACGTGACCATTCAGGATGTGTATGAGGCGATCGGCGCGAATGTTGCGGGAAAGATGAGTGACAAAGATTTGCGCGAACTGGAAGATGCGGCCTGTCCGGGCGCAGGTGCGTGCGGCGGGCAGTACACGGCGAACACGATGTCGACTGTGATGGAGATGATGGGGCTTTCGCCGATGGGATTCAACAGCGTGCCGGCGATGGATCCGCTGAAAGACGACGTCTCTTTCGCATGCGGCAAGATCGTGATGAACGTGCTGCAAAAAGGAATTATGCCGCGCGACATTCTGACGCGTGAGGCGTTTGAGAATGCAATCGCGTCGGTGGCGGCGACTGGCGGATCAACCAACGCTGTTCTGCACTTGCTGGCCATAGCGCGCGAGGCGGAAGTGGGACTGGAAATCGAGGACTTTCAAACGGTGAGTGCGCGCACTCCTCTGCTCGCCGACTTGAAACCTTCGGGGCGATTTGTGGCTTCCGACATGCATCGCGCGGGCGGCATACGGTTGCTGGCCCGGCGACTGCTGCACGGCAAGTATCTGCATGCCGCAGCGAAGACGGTTACGGGAAACACGATTGGCGCCGAGGCGGAAAGCGCGACTGAAACGCCCGGACAAGAAGTGATTGTTCCGCTGGACCGGCCGTTGAAAGCGACTGGCGGCCTTGTGATTCTCCGGGGGAATCTCGCGCCCGAGGGTTGCGTAGCCAAGATCAGCGGGCACGAGCGTTTGGAGCAGCGTGGACCTGCGCGGGTTTTCGAATCCGAAGAAGACGCGATGGCCGCGGTCACGGCAAAGAAGATTAAGGCCGGGGACGTCGTCGTCATTCGCAATGAGGGGCCGAAAGGTGGCCCTGGAATGCGTGAGATGCTGGGCGTGACGGCCGCCATTGTGGGCGAGGGGCTCGGCGATTCGGTGGCGCTATTGACCGACGGGCGCTTCAGCGGCGCGACGCGCGGACTGATGGCAGGACACGTTTCCCCGGAGGCAGCATTGGGAGGTCCCATTGCTGGCGTGCGGGATGGAGACATGATCCGCTTCGATGTTGAGAAGCGCGTGCTGGAAGTCGAACTCAGCGACGAAGTCTTGCGCCAGCGAATGGCACAGTGGAAGGCACCTCAACCGCGTTATCCAACGGGCGTGTTCGCGAAATATGGAGCGCTGGTTTCTTCGGCGTCGCAGGGAGCGATCACGCGCCCGCGCTAGATGGTGCTGCGAACTGCCGGTGCGTTTCCCGGGAATGAGTTGGATGGCAATCCGCGTGTGCTCTTACACTTTCCCCAAGCCAGCAAGACCCGGCACGCTCAGTAACCGGTCACTAAGTTTAGACTAGCTTGGTTGTCGTAGTGACTTCCCAGGAGAAAGCAAGACATGCGAACCATTGCGGTATCCCAGCAAGAATGTGAAGAGCTGCTGCAACGCATAACGGCGGACGGTTGGCATGTTCGTTGGACAATCAGCCCTATGTCGTGCCCGTTGGCTTTTCCTATGAGCCCGGTTGCGTCTACATTTTTTCCACTCTCGGTAAGAAGATTGAATGCATGCGGCAGAATCCTAAAGTCTGCCTGCAAGCCGACGAGATCCGGAATGATTCGGACTGGCTGAGCGTAATCGTAACGGGCACGTACTTAGAACTGGGCGAACCGCAGTACACGGAACAGCGGCAGCACGCGCGCAAACTGCTCGAGCGGCACAACAACTGGTGGCTCAATCCCTTGGCCGAACGTCGCGAGCAGACCGACGACGTGTCGATTAAAACTGTGTTCTTTCGCATCGACATTAACGCGATGAGCGGCCTTCGTGCGACGCCCTGACGTATTAGGCGCATTCTGATGACCACCCGCGTCGAGCTTCGCCCAAGCGGACAGCTGGGGGCCGCCGTCCAACATGGCTATCCTCACAGGGATGTCGGGTGGGCCAGAAGCTTGCTCGTTTGGGTCGTTTGCCTATTTGAATTTCGCAGTACCGAATGCTCCACTCGCGGCCTGGTGGATGGCTGCGAATGCTTCGTTTTTGATGGCAGTCGTCGCCAGGTATGTTCTTCCGGCGCTGGTAGCCACTGCCGGCATTGGGTATTTTGGGCGCACTGACTCAGCCAAAGCAGTCGTCGTTCCCTTTTCTATCTGTATGGCCGGGACCTGGTGGCTGTTTTCCGCACGCGGGCGGCCGAATCTGCTCGGCACGGCGTTTTGGGTAGGTTGCCCGATTCGTCAGCGCAATGGCGCCGGTTACGGTTCTTCCATCGTCTATTTCAGATCATCTGATTTGGCCATGGAGCTTCGCTCTCAGTCGGGATGCGCACTCGAACTATGCGTGGAACTTTGTGGCTTGGTTCGCCGACAGGGGTTCCTTTCAACGTCGCCGGGCCGCTACTGGATCCTCTCGGCCGCAATTTTGCTGTGCCAAGTCGACCGCCGAAAAACTAGAGCGGTTAGCTCAGAGAGAGCGCAGCCTTCCGGTGCGACTGCGCCGCTTGGGACAGAGACGTGATCGCGCTCCAGCGGAGCCGTAAGCGATCGCATTGATGATCACCTCACGATCCGTGTCCCGGGCATAAGAGTCCTCAATCCCGTGAAAAACGAACTGCGAGGGGACCGGTGGCTGGCCGCTACAAAAGGCCGCCGGTCTTCACCGCCAAAATATTCAGTGCCATCTCCAGTTTCGTAATGGCCGCGCCGATTTCGGGATGCTCTCCAATCTTCTCCTGCAATGCCTTCAGGATCTGATGAGCGCCCGCAATTTGCGCTGCTGCTTTCGCTGGATCTTGCTCGGGATTACGTTCGCTATGTGTCTCCATGGCTAAAATCCCTCTATACACAGCCTTCGATCTATTTTACGCACTCCTCGAGGAACATGCTGTGAGCAGGCCGTGACCCTGGCCACTTCGGTGCGCGCTGCCCTCACGTTGGGGGCGTCACGTCTTGCTGACATCGCGCGATCTGTGAAAAACTATTTACTTCAATGACATCCACGGCAACGGCGCGGACATTATTCGAGAAGATCTGGAACGCCCACCTGGTGGCGGAGCCTGCAGGGCGATCGCCGATTTTGTATATCGACCTGCACCTGGTGCATGAGGTGACTTCGCCGCAAGCTTTTGACGGGTTGCGCGCTGCCGGAAGGAAGGTACGGCAGGCGGCGCGGACCGTGGCTACCGTGGACCACAATATTCCAACCGAGCCGCGCGGGACTCCCATTACGGATCTAATTGCAGCGAAGCAGATCGCCGCGCTGCAGTCAAACTGCAAGGAATTTGGGATCCGGCTGTTTGATATGGATTCGCCGGATCAGGGAATTGTGCATGTGATTGGTCCCGAGCTGGGGCTGACTCAGCCGGGGATGACGATTGTTTGCGGCGACAGCCATACCAGCACGCACGGAGCGTTTGGAGCGCTGGCGTTTGGGATTGGGACGTCGGAGGTGGAGCACGTGCTGGCGACGCAGTGCCTGGCGCAGCAGACGCCGAAGACGATGAAGATCGACGTACGGGGCCGACTGGCGGATGGCGTGACAGCAAAAGACCTGGCGCTGGGAATCATCGGACAGATCGGGACTGACGGAGCAACCGGGCACGTGATCGAATACGCCGGGACGGCGGTGCGCGCGCTTTCGCTCGAAGGGCGCATGACGTTGTGCAACATGAGCATCGAGGCGGGAGCGCGGGCGGGGATGGTGGCTCCCGATGAAACAACGATCGCGTACGTGAAGGGGAAGCGATTTGCTCCGCGCGGTGCGGAATGGGAGGAGGCCATTGCGTACTGGCGCAGCCTGCCGAGCGATGAGGGCGCTAAGTTCGACCAGGTTGTAGAAATTGACGGAGCGCAACTCAGTCCGTTTGTGACCTGGGGAACGAATCCGGGGATGGTGGCTCCGGTGACGGGACGCGTTCCGGAGGTCAAGGGATTAGAGGAGTCGGACCGGCGCGCTACCGAGCTCGCGCTGCAATACATGGGGCTGGAGGCGGGAAGAAGAATTGAAGATATCGGGATTGACCGGGTGTTCATTGGATCGTGCACGAATTCGCGGATTGAGGATTTGCGGGCGGCGGCGCGGGTGGCGAAGGGACATCACGTGAGTTCGCAGGTGCGGGCGATGGTTGTGCCGGGTTCGCAGACGGTGAAGCGGGCGGCGGAGGCGGAAGGGTTGGACCGGATTTTTCAGGATGCGGGGTTTGAGTGGCGGGAGTCGGGATGCTCGATGTGTTTGGGAATGAATCCTGATATTTTGCAGCCGGGGGAACGGTGCGCTTCGACCAGCAACCGCAACTTTGAAGGACGGCAGGGGCGCGGGGGGCGAACCCATCTGGTGAGCCCGATGATGGCGGCGGCGGCGGCAATTGCAGGGCATTTCACGGATATTCGGAATTGGAAGTTTCAGTGATTCAAACTTCGATGAGCGCTGAACGGAAAAGTTCGGGGCTGTGGCCGAAAGCCCCGCGGGGGCTAAGACCCTCATCCTCTGGGGACCCTCTAGCGCAACCCTTAAAGCGCGACGCCACCCAAAAGCCGTGCACTAACCGCGCGCTGCACCGCAATCGAAGTCATGCCCTCGCCCGAAATCAACCTTGCCGGACATCTTGCTTTTGCAGGAGGGCCCGATGAAACCCTTTACGGTACATCGCGGTCGGGTGGCGCCGCTGGATCGAGTCAATGTGGATACGGACCAGATTATCCCCAAGCAGTTCTTGAAGAGGATCGAGCGCACCGGGTTTGGGCAGTTTGTGTTTTACGACTGGCGGTTTGGCGCGGACGGAAAGAAGAATCCAAACTTTGTGCTGCATGAGCCACGCTTCGAGGGCGCGAGCATTCTGGTTGCGGGAAGGAATTTTGGGTGCGGATCGTCGCGTGAGCATGCGGTGTGGGCGCTGGCGGACTTCGGCTTTCGGGCTGTGATCTCGTCTTCGTTTGCGGATATCTTCGCCAACAACAGCACCAAGAATGGATTCCTTGCCGTGCGGCTGACCGAGGCCGAAGTTGCGCAGTTGATACAGCGAGCCCAGGAGATTGACAACTACCAGGTGACGATCGATCTGGAGCGATGCGACCTGCGGGACGATCAGGGATTCCGGGCGAAGTTTCCGATCGATCCATTCATCCGGCACTGTTTGCTCAACGGGCTGGATGACATTGGGCTTACGCTTCAGCATGAAGCGGAGATCAAGGCGTATGAGACGCGGCATCGGGCGCCGACGACGCTTACAGCATCTTGACCGTCAATCGAAGTCAACGGGAGTAAAGATTTGTAAAACTTTCGCCCCGGTCTTGACCTGCTGCCGGGCCGCAGTTGATGCTGGATAGACGTGATTCCAGCATAGAAATCGCACCTTAGCTTCTGACCTTGGCTGACTTGGGTTCCTAACTTCGGTTCCTATCTGGGCCACTCGGTTAGGCGGCTCCCTAGCATGGAAAATTTGCTGCCTCCCCGGGTAGAGTTTCGCAACCGAGCCTACAATGCGTACGTCTAATGCTTGTACCTCCTGCCGTGCCTGGGCCAAGAAAAGCAGGGCGACGGACTAACCTTTTGAATATGACTGAACTTTGTGAAAAAGAATCCTGCGCGACGACTGTTTGCGCTTCGCGCGACCTAACGGGCGTTATCATTTTCATTGTCATTGCGACAGTTTTGTTTTCGTTGGGTTGCAGCAGCGCCGCCGACGGCAAGCAGCAGAAGGCGCAGGCTGCCGGACCTCGTTCCGTTTCGGTGGCCATCGCGCAGGTGCAGCGGCAAGATGTGCCGGTATACCTGACGGGCCTGGGAGCGGTGACTGCGTTCAATACCGCCAACATCAAAAGCCGCGTCGACGGGCAGATCATGAAGGTGAACTTTCAGGAGGGACAAAACGTCAGGGAAGGCGACCTGCTGATCTTGATCGACGCTCGACCTTACGAAGTTCAACTGGAGCAGATGCAGGCGCAATTATTCCGCGACCAGGCACAGCTTCGCGACGCGCAGCTGAACTTGCAGCGCTACACGACCCTGATTCCCTCGGGCAGCATTGCACAACAGCAAGTGGACACCCAAAAAGCGCTGGTCGATCAACTCGAAGGCACAGTTCGCACCGATCAAGCGCAGATCGATAATGCCAAGCTGCAGATCGTCTACTGTCACATCACTGCACCGTTCACGGGACGCGTGGGACTGCGGCAGGTGGATCCGGGCAACATTGTTCACGCTGCGGATACCAATCCCATGCTGATTCTGACGCAATTGCAGCCGATTGCGGTGATTTTCACGCTGACCGAGGACGTGTTGCCGACGGTCTCGCAACACATGCAACACGGTGCGCTCGAGGTGGACGCGTTCAGCCGCGATGACCAAACCAGGCTGGCGACAGGCAAGTTGTTGACCATCGACAACCAGATTGATCCGACAACCGGAACGGCCAAGCTCAAGGCCGTTTTCAGCAATACCGACAACCAGCTTTGGCCGAACCAGTTTGTAAACGCCAACCTTCTGCTGGAAACGCGGAAGAACAGCACGGTCGTGCCCACGGCTGCGATTCTGAGGGGTCCGCAGGGCACCTTCGTGTATGCAGTGAACTCGGACAAGACGGTGCAGGACAAAGTGGTTACCGTGTCGCTGACGCAGGGAGATACCACGGTGATCACAGCCGGACTGAGTCCGGGCGAGACGGTAGTCACCGACGGTCAGGACAAACTGCAGCGAGGCAGCAGAATTGAACCGCGCAGTACGGGTAGTCCGAGCGGCCGGCGCTCACCGCAGGGAAGTGACGGGGCAGATTCAGAGACGCCAGGTTCATGAGTCCTTCGCGATTATTTATTCTTCGGCCGGTCGCGACCACGCTGCTGATGGTGGGAGTGCTGCTTGTAGGGTGGGTTGCGTTCATGCAACTGCCGGTCTCGGCGCTGCCAGAAGTTGACTATCCGACCATTCAAGTCGTGACGTTCTATCCGGGCGCGGATCCGGATGTGATGGCTTCCTCCGTGACATCTCCGCTGGAGCGGCAGTTCGGGCAGGTGCCGGGGCTCAGCCAGATGACGTCGACCAGCTCTTTTGGCAGCTCGGTGATCACGCTGCAGTTCGGGCTTGATCAGAACATCGACGTGGAAGAGCAGCAGGTGCAGGCTGCCATCAACTCAGGTTCGACCTACTTGCCGACGGATTTACCGAATCCTCCGATCTACAACAAGGTCAATCCGGCAGACGCGCCGATCCTCACGCTGGCGCTGACTTCAGACTCTCTGCCTTTGTCCAAAGTGGAGGACCTTGCGGACACGTCGCTGGCGCAGAAGGTCTCGCAACTGCCGGGCGTCGGACTGGTCTCGATCAGTGGCGGGCAGAAACCCGCAGTGCGGATTCAGGTGAATCCGACCGCACTGTCGTCGTACGGGCTGAGCCTGGAGGACGTGCGTGCTGCACTCGCCCAGGCAAACGTGGATCAGGCCAAGGGCGTGATTGATGGAGCGCGTCAGTCCTATACCATCGGCGCGAACGATCAGCTCTTTACCAGCGATCAGTACAAGCCAATCGTGATCGCCTATCACAACAGCGCGCCGGTGCGACTCAGCGACGTTGCGAATGTGATCGACGGAACTGAAAATAACCGGCTCGCAGCATGGATGAATTTAACGCCGGCTGTGATCGTGAACATCCAGCGTCAACCGGGTGCCAACATCATCAGCGTGGTGGACCGGATCAAAAAACTTCTACCGCAATTGCAGGCGTCGTTGCCCAGCGCGGTGAAGGTGCAGATTCTCACCGACAGGACTACAACGATCCGCTCCTCCGTCAAGGACGTGGAATTTGAACTGATGCTGTCGATCGCGTTGGTGGTGTTGGTCGTCTTCTTGTTTTTGCGGAATCTCGCTGCCACTGTGATTCCGAGTGTAGCCGTTCCCCTCTCGCTGATCGGAACCTTCGGCGTGATGTACCTGCTGGGCTACAGCCTCAACAATTTGACACTCATGGCGCTGACCATCTCGACCGGGTTTGTGGTGGACGACGCCATCGTCATGATCGAGAACATCGACCGCTACCTGGAAGCAGGAGACTCGCCGTTGGACGCCGCGCTGAAGGGCGCAGGGCAGATCGGCTTCACGATCGTGTCGTTAACGGTTTCGCTGATCGCGGTGCTCATCCCTCTGCTTTTCATGGGCGACATTGTGGGACGGCTGTTCCGAGAGTTTGCGGTCACGCTGGCCGTGACGATTCTGGTTTCGGCCGCAGTGTCGTTGTCCTTGACGCCGATGATGAGCGCGAAACTGCTGCGGCATCGCAAAGAGGGCGAGAAGGGGCGGTTCTACGAGGTCACCGAGAATTATTACAACCGAATCATTGCCTTCTACGGGCGCACGGTGAAAGTGGTGCTAAAGCACCAAACTTTGACGCTGCTGGTGACGTTCGGAACGCTTGTTCTTACTCTCTTTCTTTATGTGATCGTGCCCAAAGGATTTTTTCCGGTGCAGGATACAGGTGTAATTTTGGGGGTGTCGGAGGCGCCCGACTTCGTTTCCTTTGAGGCCCTGGCACAGCGGCAGCAGGAACTAGCAAAAGTCATCCTGCAGGACAAAGCGATAGACAGTTTGTCGTCGTTCATTGGAGTGGATGGCACTAACACGACGCCGAACCAAGGCCGTATTCAGATCAATTTGAAGCCCCGCGACCAGCGCTCCGACGATGCGTCGGCGATCATCCGACGACTTCAGCCACAGCTGGCGAACGTCCAGGGCATTACTCTTTATATGCAACCGGTGCAGGACCTGACGGTGGAAGATCGCGTGAGCCGTACCCAGTTTCAGTATTCGATTGAAGACGCCGACGCGCAGGAACTGGCGCAGTGGACGCCGAAGTTGGTGGCCAAACTACAAGCCCTGCCGGCATTGCGCGACGTGGCTACGGACCAACTGAACAATGGATTGAAGACGAATGTTACGATCGATCGAGATACTGCGTCGCGGCTGGGAATTTTCCCGCAGGCGATCGACAACACGCTTTACGATGCCTTCGGCCAGCGGCAGGTTTCGACCATCTTTACGCAATTGAACCAGTATCACGTGATCCTGGAGGTTCTGCCGAATTTCGCGCAGACTCCCGATGCGCTGAACGATATTTACATCCGCCCCAGCACCGTGACGCAAAACTCCGGCGCCCCTACAGCAAATGGGGCGGCGGTGTCGACCAGCGGTGCTCCCGTTCCGATTTCGACGTTCACCCGGATGCAATCGACTAACGCATCGCTTGCGGTGAACCACCAAGGGCAGTTCCCGGTGGTTACACTCTCGTTCAACCTGGCGCCGGGCTCATCTCTGGGCGACGCGACCAAGGCGATCCAACAAGCCGAAAAAGATATCCAACTGCCTCCCAGCATTCACGCCGCATTTCAGGGAACGGCGGCGGCGTTTCAGAACTCGCTGGCGTCGGAACCCTATTTGATCCTGGCCGCCGTGATTACCGTCTACATTGTGCTCGGCGTTCTGTATGAGAGCTACATTCACCCGGTGACGATTCTTTCTACGCTGCCTTCGGCTGGCGTGGGTGCGATCTTGGCCTTGATGCTCACCGGAAATGACTTAACGGTCGTGGCGTTGATCGGCATCATTCTGCTGATCGGGATTGTGAAGAAGAACGCCATCATGATGATCGATTTCGCGCTGGAGGCGGAGCGCGAAGAACACAAGCCGCCGGAGGAAGCGATTTATCAGGCATGCCTGCTGCGTTTTCGTCCCATCATGATGACCACCATGGCGGCGCTGCTGGGTGGACTGCCGCTGGCGCTGGGATCGGGCACCGGCGCTGAATTGCGCCGGCCACTGGGCATCACCATTGTGGGCGGATTGTTGCTCAGCCAGTTGCTAACGCTCTACACCACGCCGGTCGTGTATTTGTGGTTTGACCGACTGGCCCAGAGATTTTCGAGTTACCGAATCGGCAATCCTATTCCACCCGAGCAGCCGATGTCGGCAGACTAGACGTACGGTAAACGATGAGTATTTCAGGTCCATTTATACGGCGTCCGATTGGCACATCGCTGCTGGCGACAGCGCTGCTGCTGTCGGGAATCCTGGCGTTCAATTTCCTTCCAGTGGCTTCGCTGCCGAGGGTGGATTTTCCGGTGATCGGCGTGGGTGCGGGATTGCCGGGTGCGGACCCGCAGACGATGGCATCGGCGGTAGCCACACCACTCGAACGGCAGTTTGGGCGCATCTCCGCCGTGAACCAGATGACTTCCTCCAGTCAACTGGGTACGACCAGTATTACTTTGCAATTTGACCTTAACCGGAACATCGATGCGGCGGCTCGCGACGTGCAAGCTGCCATCAATGCGGCGCGCAGTCAACTGCCAGCTAATTTGCCAAGCAATCCGAGTTACCGGAAGGCCAATCCGGCGGACGCGCCTGTCCTGATTCTTGCGCTGACATCGGACACCATGACGGTACCGCAAATGTACGATGCGGCTGATTCGATTTTGGCGCAGAAGTTGGCGCAGGTGGACGGCGTAGGCCAGGTCTTCGTGGGTGGGGCAGCGCAACCCGCCGTGCGCGCGGAAGTGAACCCAACCGTGCTGAACAAATTAGGGGTTGGACTGGACACGGTTCGAAACGCCCTGAACGCCGCCAATGCAAACCGGCCGAAAGGGCAGGTTTCGAACAGCACGACGTCGTACTCGTTCACCGACACCGATCAGCTATTCACGGCGGATCAGTACCGGCCGCTGATCGTCGCCTACAACAACGGCGCGGCGGTGAGACTGGGGGATGTGAGCGAGGTCCTCGACTCGGTTTCCGACCGGCGAAACATTGGCTTAGCCAATGGGAAGCCTGGTGTTCTCGTCATCGTGTTCCGTCAACCCGGAGCCAACATTATTGAGACCGTCGACCGGGTGCGCGCATTGATGCCCTTTCTGCAGTCGTCGATTTCTCCAGCGATCGATTTGACGATTGCGATGGATCGCACGGTCACGGTACGGGCTTCGGTCAAGGACATTGAAACTACGCTGATCATTTCCGTGATTCTCGTCATTCTGGTGGTGTTCGCATTTTTGCGCACGGTGCGGGCCACGATTATTCCGAGCGTTGCCGTTCCGCTCTCGCTGGTGGGAACTTTCGGCGGGATGTACCTGCTGGGATACAGCCTGGACAATCTGTCGCTGATGGCATTGGCGATTTCGACCGGCTTCGTGGTGGATGACGCGATCGTAGTGCTGGAGAACATCACGCGCTACGTGGAGCACGGCATGAACGCAGCCCAGGCGGCGTTCAAGGGAGCGTCCGAGATTGGATTTACTGTGATCTCGATGAGCGTCTCGCTCGTAGCCGTGTTTATTCCACTGCTGATGATGGGCGGAATCGTGGGCAGGCTGTTCCGTGAATTCGCGGTGACTTTGAGCATCGCGATCGGCGTTTCGCTATTGGTTTCGTTGACGACTACCCCCACCATGTGCGCAAAATTTTTGCGGCCGCCCAAGAAAGAAAAACGCAATTACTTCTACCGCGGGAGTGAGTGGGTCTTCGAAAAGCTCTTGTTAACCTACCGTCATTCGCTGACGTGGGTGCTGGACCACCAGCCGGTGACGCTGGTGGTGACGATTCTGGTGGCGTGTCTGAGCGTCTTCCTCTACATCAAAGTTCCAAAAGGCTTCTTCCCGCAACAAGATACCGGGCGCATCATGGGCGGCGTGATGGCGGCACAGGACATCTCGTTCCAGTCGATGAGCGATAAGATGACGCGCTACGTCGACATCGTGATGAAGGATCCCGCGGTCGATTCCGTGGTTGGATTTGCCGGGGGAAATACCGCTCTCAACCAGGGCAGATTCTTCATGATGCTGAAGCCGCTTGAACGACGCAGTACCTGCAAGCCAAAACACTTCTGGCAGAGCTGCCCCAATGTGAGCGCGGATGACGTGATCAACCGTCTGCGCGGCAAGCTGGCGGTTGTGCCCGGCGCCACACTGATTTTGCAGTCTGCGCAAGACCTTACGATTGGCGGACGCTTTGGCAACGCGCAGTACCAGTACACCTTGCAAAGTGCGAACCTGGACGATCTGAACAAATGGGCTCCGCGTTTACTGACGAAACTAAGAACTCTGCCCCAACTGCGGGATCAAAATTCGGACCAGCAGGATAAAGGCCTGCAAGCCAAACTGGTGATCGATCGCGATACGGCGAGCCGTTTGGGAATCACTCCGGAGACCTTGGATAATGCGCTTTACGATGCCTTTGGTCAGCGCCAGGTTTCCACCATGTACCGGCCGCTCAACCAGTATCACGTGGTCATGGAGGTTGCGCCGCAATTCCAGCAGACTCCGGAAGCCCTGCAGGACATTTACCTTCGTTCTACCGCCGGGACGCCCGTGCCACTGGCGGCGTTTACTCACTACGAACCTTCGAACACGCCGCTGGCCGTGAATCACCAGGGGCAGGTGCCGTCGGTCACCATCTCGTTCAACCTCGCGCCGGGAGTTTCGCTGGGCGAAGCCACTCAAGCGATCGAGGATGCGGAGCGGACGATCGGCTTTCCGCCGACGATTGAAGCGAGTTTCCAAGGGACGGCGGCGGCTTTTCAGGATTCGCTTTCGAGCGAGCCGATTCTGATTCTGACCGCCTTGATTACGGTCTACATCGTGCTCGGCATGCTGTACGAAAGTTATATTCACCCCATCACAATACTGTCGACACTGCCATCGGCGGGCGTAGGGGCACTCTTGGCGCTGCTTTTGACCCACAACGAGCTGAATGTGATTGGGACGATTGGAATCATTTTGCTCATTGGTCTGGTGAAAAAGAACGCCATCATGATGATCGACGTGGCGCTTGAGGTTGAACGAAGCCAGCGGAAGAAGCCCGTCGAAGCGATTTTTGATGCTTGTATCCTGCGTTTCCGGCCGATCATGATGACGACGATGGCGGCGTTGCTGGGCGGTCTGCCGCTTGCCTTGGGCTCCGGAACTGGTTCTGAGTTGCACCGGCCGTTGGGTATCACGATTGTCGGCGGGCTGTTCGTAAGCCAATTGCTGACCCTCTTCACTACTCCCGTGGTGTATGTGTACATGGACCGAATCAGATTGGCACTGCGTGGCGGGGAGGAGAACCTGCGACCAGAGCCGTCCTCTCCGGGCACGCCGCGTCCAAGCCCGGCGCACTGAGGGATTGTGTGCGTGGACGAAGGTTTGATTGTGCGGAGTCGCAACCATCCCTTCTCGAATACGGACACAAAATCGACTAGACTAGGAGATCGTGCAACCTCGCCTGAGAAATCCTGCATCGCACCAACGAAACACACGTGCCTGCTGCGCGAGAACAACTTGTCCCGTATGATAGTAGTTCAACGGTAAGACTGCTTAAAGAGAATACATTCGTCCCGGGCTTTTGTCGGGTGCCAGCGATTTTCCAGTTATTCGTTTTCAACTTCCTCAGGAGTCACGGATGCGAAAGAAAGCAGCGGCTCTGTTTTTTGTTTGCGCAGGCATCGCCACGTGGTTTGGATGCAGTACTACGGGCAGCAATCGCTATTTGTACGCGGCCATACCTGGTTCCAATGAGATTGTGGTTTATCGCGAAGACCCGAACTCCGGCGTACTTACTCAGCTGGCAGGCAGTCCAATTATCGCCGGTCCATCAGTCGAGTCGATTGTGATTCATCCGTCGAAGAAATTCTTGCTCGCCGCAAACGCCGGTGAAAACGACATTTCGTTGTTTACGATTTCGATTTCGGGGGCCCTGAATGAAATCACACCGCGAACGGTTGCGGGTACGGCACCAACAATCCTTTCAATGGACTCGGCGGGCAGTTTTTTGTACGTGGGGAACTCGGGCACCAACAGTATCTCGGTTTTCTCGATCAATGCGGGCGCTTCTCCACCAACGTTGACTCCGGTTGCTGGGTCGCCCTTTGCGATCGGAATCAGCCCGCTCAATATGAAGGTATCGCCGTCCGGAGCATTTCTGTATGTGACTGGAACGGGGAGTCCGGGTTTTATCGAAGCTTTCAGTCTTACTCAGGGAGTGCTAACCCCGGTGGCGAGTTCGCCGTATTTCGCGGGAACCGGGCCTTTCGGGCTGGAGATTGCGCCGAGCGGCGGCTTTCTCTACACCGCGAACAAACTGGATAATTCGATCTCGGAATTCACGGTCAACGCTGACGGGTCGCTCACACAATTTTCTAACTCACCGATCGGGGAGCAATTTTCCGGGCCGGTGGCTCTTCAGATCGACCATTCTGGCAAATACATGTACGTAGCGAATCAGGGATCGACGAACGTGGCGGCGTTTTCGATCGACTCTGCTGGCGCCCTGACGCTGATCACAACTTCGCCATTTGCCACCGGAGCGCAGCCGAGTGTAATTGCCAACGATCCCACCGGGAAGTATCTGTATGTGGGTAACCAATCGAGTCCTACGATTCATTCTTTCAGTCTGGATCCGGGCAGCGGGACCCTGACTTCTGTCGCGCAATATAGCGTTCCGGGGACTCCAACCTCCATTGCGATAACCCCTTAGTTTTTGATGAGGGAGCGGTATGGATTCAGTTCTCGAACCCGATAGATGCGCCGGCGCGTCGGAGCGCTACGCCCAAAATGTGAATCCGGAATGGGTGCGGCTGCTTGATTTGCTGCAGATGAACGTCCGCTATGAGCGCTGCCGGGGAACGGAACTCTTCGTAGAGGATGGAAGGCGCGTTCTCGACTTCCTTTCCGGCTACTGCGTTCACAATATCGGTCACAACCATCCCGATGTGGTGCGCGCCCTTCAGGCAGAACTGGAGCGCTGCGGGCCGGCCATGATCCAGACGCACGCGGCAGATCTCGCCGGAGAGCTGGCTGAAAAGCTGTGCATGCGTGGCGGAGGCCGGTTGGCGAAGGTCTTCTTCGCTTCTTCGGGAAGCGAGGGCGTGGAAGCGGCCATCAAGTTCGCGCGCGCTCATACCCGGCGCGCTGGAGTTCTTTCCGCCGAGCATGCGTTTCATGGGCTGACTTGCGGAGCCCTGTCGCTGATGAGCGACAAGTTCTGGAGAGAGGGTTTCGGGCCACTGCTTGCCGACACAGCTGCGATCCCGTTCGGCGACCTCCGAGCACTGCAACGCGAACTGAAGAGCAAGCGGTTCGCGGCGTTCATCGTCGAACCGATTCAATCCGAAGCTGGAGTTTGCGTTCCTGATCGAGAGTACTTGCGTGCGGCGGAGTCACTGTGCCGGCGCTTTGGCACGTTGTTTGTGTTGGACGAAGTGCAGACCGGAATGTACCGGACTGGACCTTTTCTGGCGGCACACCACTTTGGAGTCGAGCCTGACATGGTCATCCTGGCCAAGGCCATGAGTGGCGGCCTGGTGCCCTGCGGTGCGGTTCTGATGTCGGATGCGGTCTACAGGTCGGTCTATTCGTCGCTGCCGCGGGCATTCGTTCACACTTCCACATTCAGTGAAAACAGCCTTGCAATGCGGGCCGCACTGGCGACTCTGGAAGTTTTGGAGAAGGAAGAACTGGGCCAACGTTCGATTGAAGCAGGCAAATATTTGCAGGCACGGCTGGCTGAGGCGCTCGCAGACTTTGCCATGGTGAAGGAAGTGCGCGGAGTGGGGTTGTTGATGGGAATTGAATTTCAACCTCCGCGGCAACTACATCTGCGAGTTCCGTATCAAGGATTTGCGGCGGTGCATCCCGCCATGTTCGGGCAGATCGTGGTGATGCGCCTGTTTCGCGATTCCGGATTTTTGACGCAGATTTGCGGAAATAACTTCATGGTGCTGAAGGTTGCTCCGCCGTTGGTGGTTACTGATGGGCAACTCGATGCGTTCGTGCGGGCGGTTCACGACGTGGTAGTACTTGCGCATTCACCGGGAGCATTTTGGTCCGAGGCTTTGGGATTGGCGCGGCGTGCTTTCCGGAGCTAGAACCCGAAGTTCAGGCCCGATTTAACAAGCGGATGACAACTCAATTCCATTGCATGGGGACAATGCCGTTAAACGGGTGTACATTGAGGTGCAACCGGAAGCAGTCGCCGATCATCTTACTTATCAAGCCTCGTGGTTCGGCAGGTGACGGCGCTGACACCGTGCCGAGACCAGGAATCCAAACGAATGAAAATCGCCAGCGCCGCGAGCGCATTCCCTAAGCATTACTACTCTCAGAAGTTCCTCTTGGAAAAACTGCAGGAATACTGGGGCGACCGCTTGAGGAACCCCCAGATGCTTGCGCGTTTGCACCGCAACGTCGCGGTGGAGGGCCGCCATCTGGCGATACCTCCGGAGAAATACAACGAGATCACGACCTGGGGCCAGGCGAATGACATTTGGATTCAGGTCGCCCAGGAACTAGGAGAACAGTCGCTGTGCCGCGCATTGCACCACGCTGGACTGGAACCAAGTGACCTCGGTGCATTGTTTTTTACATCCGTCACTGGCATTTCGAGTCCCTCGATCGACGCCATACTGATCAACCGCATGGGGCTGCCGACAAACATTCGCCGCCTTCCGATTTTTGGGTTAGGGTGCGTGGCGGGAGCAGCTGGAATTGCGCGCGCGGCAGATTATGTGCGTGCTTATCCGTCGCAGGCAGCAGCGCTGGTTTCCGTCGAGCTGTGCTCTTTGACGATTCAACGTGATGATCTGTCGGTCGCCAATCTGATTTCGTCGGGACTCTTCGCGGATGGCTCGGCAGCAGTCATTGTTACGGGCGACGATCTTAACGCCAGAGGACCGGAAATTCTGGCGACGCGTTCGATTTTCTACCCCGACACTGAACAGATGATGGGTTGGAAGGTAAGCGAAAAGGGCTTCCGCATCACGCTTTCGCCGGAAGTGCCGGTGCTGATTCGCGAGCACTTGGGCAACGGCGTCGACACGTTCCTGGCCGACCACGGACACAAACGGGCTGACATCGGAAGCTGGGTGCTGCACACGGGTGGTCCGAAAGTGCTGGAGGCGACAGCGGCGGCGCTCGATCTGCACGACGGGCAACTCGACGCTTCGTGGGATTGCTTGAAAAAAGTGGGGAACCTTTCGTCCGCTTCGGTCCTGGTCGTGCTGGAAGATGTGATGAAGAACCGGCGCCCGGAACCAGGCACGCTGGGCGTGCTTGCGGCGATGGGTCCGGGATTCTGTTCTGAACTTTTGCTTTTAAGGTGGTGAGGTTTGGCAGTTGCTTAATTCGACTGATGTTTTTGTAATTGGCGGTGGTCCGGCTGGGTTGGCAGCGGCCATCGCAGCGCGGCAGCAGGGATTGCGCGTGATTGTCGCCGATGGCGCCCGGATGCCGATTGACAAACCGTGCGGCGAAGGGCTGATGCCCGATGGTTTGGCCGCTCTTGAAAAGCTCGGTATCGCGGTCGATGCAGAAAACGCCTACCCTTTTGGGGGCATTCGCTTCCTGAGCGCAGGACTTTCAGTGGATGCAGCGTTCCCTAATGGTGCCGCGGGCATGGGTGTGCGGCGAACCGTATTGCACCAGCTCATCGCGGAGCGCGCCTTGAGCCTGGGAATCGATTTTTTGTGGCAGACTCCGGTCACCGGTATTTCAGCGGAAGCAGTTCACATGGGAAACCGAAAGGTGAGCGCGCGGTGGATTATTGGAGCTGACGGCAGC
>Ga0210406_10001460_pt1 | contig 28700 bp, 34 predicted proteins | sample IncBWC30MmetaG_FD_155454 | JGI IMG/M metagenome (GOLD analysis project Ga0210406, IMG submission 155454) | Forest soil microbial communities from Barre Woods Harvard Forest LTER site, Petersham, Massachusetts, United States - Inc-BW-C-30-M | ecosystem: Environmental > Terrestrial > Soil >... | reverse complement strand
GCTTCCTCTGCGACGGCCGCGCCAGCCTCGTCGTCGGTACACATACCCACGTGCCGACCGCGGATCATCAGATTCTTGCCGGCGGCACCGCCTACATGACCGATGCCGGCATGACGGGCGATTATGATTCGATCATCGGCATGCTGAAGGAGGAGCCGTTGCGGCGCTTCACCTCGGGCATCCCGTCAGGACGGTTCGAGCCGGCGGGCGGCACCGCCACGCTGAGCGGAGTCGCGGTCGAGACCGATGATGCGACCGGGCTTGCGCACAAGATCGCGCCGGTCAGGATCGGCGGCCGGCTGGAGCCGACGCTGCCGAAATTCTGGCCACGATGAAGCTTGGCGAGAAAGAAAAGTTCAGGATTGCCGGATGCCCATCCGGAATGCGCCCCAATGGCGGCCGCGGATGAAGATCGGGGAGGACAGATCCTTCATCAGCACGAACTGGCCTCCGCCCATGTCGCGCCGGTAGGTCTGCACGAGGAACGGCCTGGTGCTGGCGGCGACCTTCTTCACCGCGCGGTCGTTGAACAGCCGCCGGTTGCGGCAATTGGCGTTGTTCCAGACGGGGTCCGGGCCCTGCGGCAGGCGGTAGTTCGGATTGTGGGTCGGAAGATAGCCGCCTCTGGCCCAGGCGACGCAAAACACGATGCGGGAATCGGATTTCTGGATCGGGTCCTGGATCGGCGGCAGCACGCGATCGGTGAAGGCGACGTAGTCGGTCAGATATTGCTTGGGATCGGTGCCCGGAATTTCGCGGTAGGTCTCGTCCATCAATTGGGCGAGCGTGATCTCGCCGCGCTCCATCGCGGCTTCGAACACCGACGCAATTCGTTTGGCGGTCTCGGTCACCGTCCGGATCAGCGGCGCGTCGGACGTCTCCACGCCGCTGTCGGCGATCATCGCAATCAGCATCTCCGACAGATCGAGCAGGCGGGCCACCCTGTCGTCGGCATGTTTCAGGTCGGTCGACGACAGATCGACGCCCTTGGCGAGGTTGTTCAGCTCCTCGATCACCTGGTCGCAATCGGCAAGATTCGACGTGGCCGCCTTGGCGACGCCGTCGATCTCATGGCCGACCCTGGTAAGGCCGTCCTGCGCGCGGGCGATGATGCTCTCGATCTGCGCGGCGCCATCGCCGGCATTCTTGGCGCGGACCGAGGCCTCGCTGCTTTCGGCGATCAGGTTGCCGACCTGGCTGTCCAGGCCGCGGACCGTATCGCTGATCTGGTGGGTGGCCTGACGCGTCGCTTCGGCAAGGCTTTTCACCTCGTTCGCGACGACAGCGAAACCCCGCCCCGAGGCGCCCGCGCGGGCGGCTTCGATGGTCGCGTTCAGCGCGAGGAGGTTGGTCTGCTTGGCGATCGCCTCGATCGCCTTCGACACCTTCGCCACCTCCGACAGCGCCGAGGAGACCGAGCCGAGCCGGTCTTCGATGCGGCCAACAGCCTCGACTAGTTCGGCGATGTGCTTCACCGCGGTCTCCACCGCGGCGCGCGATTGGGTGATTTCACCAACCGCCGCCGAGGTCGCCGATTGCACCGAGCGCGAGGCACCGGCGATGTCGTGATTGGCGGACACCATGGTCTTGGCGGTCTTTTGCAGATGTCCGAACCGCTCCGACTGGGTGGACATGCGGCTCGCGACTTCCTGCACATTCCCGGCGACATCGGCGAGCTCGACCCCGAGGCCGCCGATCTTGCTCGCGAGCTGATCGACCAGACGCTCGCTCTCGGACGGGGGCTGCGGTGGAATGCTGGTTGGCAGGTTGCGCGGCGGACATCGCTGCATGCTCCGGGAAAGGGATCGTGGCTATTGCGGCGTTTGCCTTCAGCGGCATTTGTTTCAGCGGCGTTTGCTTCAGCGTTTTGGCCTTTCAAAGCTTGTAGGCTGTCCGGAAGCCGCCCCAGTGGCGGCCCCTGACGCGCACCGGCACGTCGATCTCGCGCATCATCACGGTATTGCCGTTGCCCATGTCGCGCGCGTAGCTCTGGATCAGATAGGGGCGCTGGTTGCGCCCGGCGGCAAGGCCGGCCGTGTCGTTGAAGATGCGGCGGTTGCGGCTGTTGGCGGTGTTCCAGGCGAGGTCGCCCCCGCGCTGCGGATGCGAGTAGATCTTGTTGTGCACCGGCAGATAGCCGTTGCGGTCGATCATGACGCAGAACACCATTCGCGGGTCCTTGGCCAGGAAGGCTTCCTGGAAAGCCGGCAGCGTGCGGTCGGCCCAGTCGAGAATCCTGGTGCAATACTGCACGGGATGAGTGCTCGATATTTCGACATAGTCGGCGTCGAACATGTCGTCGATCGAGATGGCGCCGCTTGCGACCGCGTTTTCGAAGATCCTGTTCAGCGCCGTGCCGGCTTCCATGGCGCGGGTCACGAGCTCGGTGTTTTCCTCGCGGATCGACCACAATTTGTCTTCGATCTTCTCGGCCAGTTCGGCATTGATTGCCCCGAACCGTGCTCTTGTGCCTGCCTTCGATTGCTCATGCACGCGCATCCGGCATGCGCCGATGGTCTCAAGTGTGGCGTTGAAACTTTCCTCGGCCTGCAGCTTCGCGGCGTCCGCTCCCGAGATCAGAATGCCGTCCATGGAGATTTCGTAGACCGGCGCCTCGATCGTGCCGCGCGCTGTCTCGATCTCGATCTTGAGATGGCAGGGCAGCCGCTCATGCTTGAGGCGATCCTCGCGCCCGTCGTCGCTCCCGTCCTGGCGCAACAGCACCGCGCAACGCGCTTTCAGCTTCTGCGCGAACTGCGTGACCGCCTTGCCGGCGCTGGCGACGGTTTCGCCATGCGTCTCGGCCGCTCTGGTCGCATGATCGATCTCGGCGGCGCTGTCGCCGACCGCGACGATGAAATGCGACGCCTGCGCCGCATTGTCGGACATGTCGCGCGTGGTCTCGTTCTGCTCGGCGACCGCGCCGTTGACGGTTTCGAACACCGGGCGAATCGCTTCGATCGCCTTCGAAATCCGGTGTACCGCGTCGGCCGAGCCTGCGGCGTCCCGCTGCAGCGCTTCGATCTTCTTGCTGATTTCTTCCGTCGCGCTCTGCGTCTGCACCGCAAGCGCCTTGACCTCGCTCGCAACCACCGCGAAACCGCGCCCGGCCTCGCCCGCGCGTGCCGCTTCGATGGTCGAGTTGAGCGCAAGCAGGGTGGTTTGGCGCGCGATCTGCGCGATCAGGTTCACGACATTGCCGATGGCGTCCGACGACTCCCGCAAGCGATCGACATTGGTGCGGGCTTCCCCTGCCGCGGCGCCGGCGAGGTCGGCGAGCTTGCCGGCGTCACGCACTTGCGCGGCGATGCCTCCGGCCGATTGCGTGAATTTTTCGGCTGCCTGCGCAAAGGTGGTGGCCGTGCCCCGTGCGGCGCTGCTTCGCCCGGTCAGCGAATCGGCGTGCCGGCGGATGACGGCAAGCGTGGAAGCCGTAGCATCGGCGCCGCCGGCGACCGAACGCGCCGCGTGTTCGAGCCGCCGGATCATACCGCCAAGCTCAAGCTCGATCAGTTCCAGGATTTCCTTTGCCGAATCAGCCTCGGGAGCGGAGTTGTCGGCCGGGGTGACCTGCCGCGGTGCCGAAACCAGCGCTGTCACCGCCTGTTCCCGCACTCGCTTCTTGAACAGGCCGAACGGCATTGGCTCCTCGGGGACAAACTTGGACAGGGGCTATTTGGACAATTGTGGGTTGAGTTCGTGATTCTTGCACTTTTGCGTGAAGTCATGGTTAAAAAACAGCTCACCGCCCTTGCCCAAATGGTTGCCAAATCTTTGATTTTGCGTAAGGCCCGGCCTATAACGCCGCGCTTTCCGCTTTCGCGTATCCTGGATTTGCCTTCCGAACGAAACTGAAGAGAGACCCTATGGCTGGCCATTCCCAGTTCAAGAACATCATGCATCGCAAGGGCCGGCAGGATGCCCAGAAGTCGAAGCTGTTCGGCAAGCTGGCCCGCGAAATTACGGTTGCGGCGAAACTGGGAACCCCAGACCCCGCGATGAACCCGCGGCTGCGGGCCGCGATGGTCGCCGCGCGCCAGGAGAACATGCCCAAGGACAATATCGAGCGCGCGATCAAGAAGGCGATCGGCGGCGAGGGCGAGAACTATGACGAGATCCGCTACGAGGGCTATGGGCCGGGCGGTGTCGCCATCATCATCGAGGCGCTGACAGATAATCGCAACCGCGCGGCCTCCGATATCCGCTCCTATTTCGCCAAAGCAGGCGGAAACCTGGGTGAGACCGGTTCGGTGTCGTTCATGTTCGATCGCACCGGCATCATCGAATATGACGCAAGCGCCGCCTCCGATGATGCAATGCTGGACGCTGCGATCGAAGCGGGCGCCGATGACGTCATCTCGAGCGAGATCGGACACGAGATCTATGCCTCGCAAGAGAGTTTCCGCGAGGTCGCGAGGGTGCTGGAAGCCAAGTTCGGCGAACCGCGCAAGGCGGCGCTGACCTGGAAGCCCCAAAATACCGTTTCTGTCGATGACGAGACCGGCGAGAAGCTTTTGAAGCTGATGGATGTACTCAACGAGCACGACGACGTGCAGAACGTGTTCGCCAACTTCGAAGTATCCGACGCGCTGGTCGCCAAGATGGGCGGATGAGATGGGCGGATGAAAGCGATCGTCATCAAGCCGGCGAATGACGGACCCTAGCCGTTCCGTGGTTGACAGGATGCCGGCTCGGCTAGGTCCGAATCCGCGGCATGGGTTATAAACGCGCATGACCTTGCCGCCGATTCGCAGCTCCCTCCGCATTCTCGGCATCGATCCCGGCCTGCGCCGTACCGGCTGGGGCGTGATCGAGAGCGACGGCAATCGCCTGATCTTTGTCGGCTGCGGATCGGTGGAACCGCCGGATGGCCTGCCGCTGGCAAGCCGCCTGCTTGCCATTCATGAGGGGCTTGCCGCCGTGCTCGGTGACTTCAAGCCGGCCGAGGCCGCGGTCGAGCAGACCTTCGTCAACAAGGACGGCGTCGCAACGCTGAAGCTAGGTCAGGCGCGCGGTGTCGCCATGCTGGCGCCGGCGATGTTCGGCATCTCAGTGTCCGAATATGCGCCGAACCAGGTGAAGAAAACCGTGGTCGGCGCGGGCCACGCCGACAAGAACCAGATTTTGACCATGCTGAAAATCCTGCTGCCGAAGGCCGAGCCGAAGTCGCCTGACGCGGCCGATGCTCTTGCGATTGCGATCACCCATGCCCATCATCGCCAGAGCGCCGCGCTGCGGCTGAAGGTGGTGGGAATATGATCGGCAAGCTCAAGGGGCTGATCGACTCCTACGGCGAGGATTTCGTCATCCTCGACGTCGGGGGTGTCGGCTATCAGGTGCACTGCTCGGCGCGCACGCTGCAGTCGCTGCCTTCGAACGGTCAGGCCGCGGTGCTGTCGATCGAGACCTATGTGCGGGAGGACCAGATCAAGCTGTTCGGCTTCAGGAGCGACAGCGAGCGCGAATGGTTTCGCCTGTTGCAGACGGTGCAGGGCGTCGGCGCCAAGGTCGCGCTCGCGGTGCTCGGCACGCTGCCGCCGGCCGAGCTTGCCAACGCGATCGCGCTGCGCGACCGGGCCGCGGTCGCGCGCACGCCCGGCGTCGGGCCGAAGGTCGCCGAGCGCATCGTCACCGAACTGAAGGACAAGGCGCCGCAATTCGCCAATGTCGATCCTTCCGTGGTGAGTCTCTCCGGCGCGCTCGACGACCGCCGCGCGCCGCGCCCGGTGACGGACGCGATTTCCGCGCTGGTCAATCTCGGCTACGGCCAGCCACAGGCGGCGGCCGCGATCGCGGCTGCCTCACGATCGGCCGGCGAGCATGCCGAAACCGCCCAGCTCATCCGGCTCGGCCTGAAGGAATTGGCGAAGTAGGCTATTGTCGGCCCCCCGCCGACTGACTGAAGGAATATAGTCCCTGCCATGCTGAGTAAACGAGACAAGGAACTGATCGCCGCCGCCTCCGCCGTCATCACCCAGCGCTATCGCAACGAATGGCAGGAAGTCGGGGCCGCCATGCGCACCCGCGATGGCCGTATCGTCACCGGCGTGAATATCGACGCCTATCTCGGCCGCAACGCGGTCTGTGCGGAAGCGATTGCGATCGGCCGCGCCATCACCGAAATCGGCGACAACGGCATCGAGACCATCGTGGCCGTCCGTCACCCCGAGCCGGGCGAACCGGGCAAAATTGCGGTCGTGTCCCCCTGCGGCATCTGCCGCGAGCTGATCCATGATTACGACGCCAAAGCGCGGGTCATCGTGCCCGATCACGGCCGCGAACCGAAGGTCGTGAACATCGGCAAGCTGCTGCCGAACAAATATAAGCGGGGCATCGAATGAAGGCGCCGTCGCGCATCGTGACGCCCGACCGCCGCGCCGAGGATGTCGGCGACACCGCGCTGCGCCCGCAACTTCTGTCGGAGTTTGTCGGTCAGGCGCAGGCCCGCGCCAATCTCTCGATCTTCATCGAGGCCGCGCGAAAACGCGGCGAAGCGCTGGACCACGTGCTGTTCGTCGGTCCGCCCGGTCTTGGCAAGACCACGCTTGCGCAGATCGTCGCGCGCGAGCTCGGCGTCGGTTTTCGCGCGACGTCCGGGCCGGTGATCGCCAAGGCCGGCGATCTCGCCGCGCTGCTTACCAATCTCGAAGAGCGCGACGTGCTGTTCATCGATGAGATCCATCGTTTGAGCCCCGCGGTGGAAGAGGTGCTGTATCCCGCGATGGAGGATTTCCAGCTCGATCTGATCATCGGCGAGGGACCGGCGGCGCGCTCGGTGAAGATCGAGCTTGCGAAATTCACGCTCGTCGGCGCCACCACGCGCGCAGGGCTCCTGACCAATCCGTTGCGTGATCGTTTCGGCATTCCGGTGCGGCTGAATTTCTATACCGAGGAGGAGCTGGAAAAGATCGTCAGCCGCGGCGCGCGCGTGTTGAAGATAGGCATGACGGCTGACGGCGCCAACGAGATCGCCCGCCGCGCGCGCGGCACGCCGCGCATCGCCGGCCGCCTGTTGCGGCGGGTGCGCGATTTCGCTTCCGCGGCCGATGCCGCCTCGATCGACCGCAAGATCGCCGATCATGCGCTGAGCGCGCTCGAGGTCGATGCCGCCGGTCTCGACGCGATGGACCGGCGCTATTTGACAGTTATCGCGATGAATTATGGTGGCGGGCCGGTCGGCGTGGAAACGATGGCTGCGGCACTTTCGGAGCCGCGCGACGCCATCGAGGACATCATCGAGCCCTATCTGATCCAGTGCGGCTATCTGCAGCGCACGCCGCGCGGCCGGCTCCTGACCTCGCATGCCTTTCGCCATCTCGGCCTGGCCGAGCCATCGCGCGATCCCGCGCAGTTCGGTCTGTTCGGCAACGGTGACGACTGAGGCTTCGCCTGCTGAAAAATCTGATGGAACCGACCTGAAATCCGCTGCAATCTCCGAATAGCACGCGCATGCATCGCACGGTCATCGGACTATGTTCTCACGCCGCCACTTCTTTCGCTTCATCGCCAGCCTCGGCGCCGCCACCTTCTCGACGACGGCCTACGGCTTCGGCGTCGAGCCGATCTACGGGCTTCGTGTCGCGCGTTACCACATTCTGCCGCCGCGATGGCCTGCCGATCTTGAACTCACCATTGCGGCCGTTGCCGATGTCCATGCCTGTGATCCCTGGATGTCGTTGGACCATGTCGCAGCGATCGTCGAGCGGACCAATGCGCTCAAGGCGGATGTGATCGTCATGCTGGGCGACTATGTTGCCGGTCACCGTCATGTCACGCGCCTCATCCCGGCAGCGGAATGGGCAGGTGTTCTTGCCGGGTTGAAGGCGCCGCTCGGCGTGCACGCGATCCTCGGCAATCACGACTATTGGTCTGACCGGACGGTGCAGCAGGAGGGGCGTGGACCGCCGATCGCGCGGCGCGCGCTCGAGGCGGCAGGCATTCCGGTTTACGAAAACGACGCCGTGCGTCTCACCAAGGACGGCCGGCCGTTCTGGCTGGCCGGGCTCGGCGATCAACTTGCCTATTTGCCGGCACGGCGCATCAGGACTGTGCAGCGCGTCGGCGTCGACGATCTCAACGCGACGCTTGCAAAAGTAACTGACCATGCGCCGGTCGTGCTGCTGGCGCATGAGCCGGACATTGCCATGCGGGTGCCTGCGCAGGTCGCGCTGCAGCTTTCCGGGCATACTCATGGCGGTCAGGTCAGATTGTTCGGCTGGTCGCCGAGCGTACCGTCGCGCTACGGCAGCCTCTTGGCTTATGGCCATGCGCAGATCAATTGCGACGTCATTGTTTCCGGCGGCCTTGGCTGCAGCATCGTGCCATTTCGGCTCGGCGTGCCCCCGGAGATCGTGCTGGTGAGGGTGGGCGGAGCCGATTCAACCCTGTCATAGTCCGCTCCAGCGCTTGCCTGGCGGGCCGATTTGCGCAAAACGATTGCCTTGCCGGGCAATCGGGGATCACAGGTGACACATCATCTCGACGGCGCGATCCGCGACGGCCGCCATCACATGCAGGTCCGTGTCTACTACGAAGACACGGATTTCTCCGGAATCGTCTATCACGCCAATTATCTGCGTTTCATGGAGCGCGGGCGCACCAATCATCTGCGGCTGATGGGCGCCGAGCAGCACGCGCTGTTCACCGAGGAGGAAAAGGAGCGGCCGGGCTTCGCCTTCGTGGTGCGCTCGATGCAAATCGATTTTCTGAAGCCCGCGCGGATGGATGACGTTCTGGACGTGGTGACCTGGCCGGTCGCGGTCAAGGGCGCCTCGATCGTGCTGGCCCAGGAGATACGGCGCGGCAGTGATGTGCTTGTGAGGGCGCAAGTGCGAGTCGCCTTCATCAGCGAGGGACGCGCGCAGCCGATCCCGAAGGAGTTGCGCATCCTGCTCAAGGCTGATGTGGCCTAGCTATCGCTTGGTAGGCAAGAGCCTCTCGACTCTCGGCATGAAGCCAATAGAGTCGCGATCTCGAACATAACCCGCGAGGTCGTCATGTCGCGCCCACCGCTGCCGCCATTCACCAGAGAAACCGCCGTCCAAAAAGCCCGCATGGCGGAGGATGCCTGGAATTCGCGCGATCCCGAACGCGTGGCGCTGGCCTATACCGAAGACAGCCGCTGGCGCAACCGCTCGGAATTCTTCCAGGGGCGTGTCGCGATCGTTGACTTCCTCAAGCGCAAATGGGCGAAGGAGTTGGACTATCGCCTGATCAAGGACCTCTGGGCCTTCGACGGCAACCGCATTGCGGTGCGCTTTCAATATGAATGGCACGATGCCAATGGGCAGTGGCATCGCTCCTACGGCAACGAGCAGTGGGAGTTCGACGAGCACGGCCTGATGCGCCGCCGCGAAGCGAGCATCAACGATATCGAGATCGCCGAGAAGGACCGGCGCTTCCGTTGGCCCGCGCCAGGCCCACGCCCGGCCGACGTGCCGGGATTGAGCGATAGCCCGTTTTAGAGAAACGCTCTCTCCACGTCGCCCCCGCCACCGGGTCGGTTGCTCTGCGCCGCTTGGCGGGGACGACATGCAGAATTATGGGAACTTCAAGCCGCCGCTTTGTGGCGAGCGAGCTCGGCCTTGTAGAGCTCGAACTCTTCCGCGATCGCCTTCGCGACTGATGGCCGCGCGCGCATGCGTTCGTAATAGGCCTTCACTGTCGGCCATTTCGCGAGCTCGACCGGCGGGGTCGCCATGGTCCAGTTGATGACCGTGACCAGATAGGCGTCGGCGACGCTGAAATGGTCGAGCAGGTACTCGCGGCCTTTGAGATAATTCTCGAGATAATCGAGCCGGGACAGGTTCTTCTCCAGCACGTAGCTCTTCACTTCCGCCGCCGCCTTCCTGTCGAGCAGCGGTACGAACAAGCCCTTGTGCAGCTCGGTGCCGATGAAGCAGAGCCATTGATGCAGCTTGCTGCGGTCGATGCCCGGCCCGCTCGCGATACCAGCCTTCGGGAAGCGGTCCGCGACATATTGAAGGATCGCGGCATTCTCGGTCAGCACCACGCCGTCGTCGGTGCGCAGCGTCGGCACCAGGCCGAGCGGATTCACTTTCCGGAAATCCGAGCCGTCACTCACCACCACCTTGGTCTTGGGATCGACCTCGAGATAATTCGCATCCGCGCCGGCTTCATAGAGCGAAATCCGTGTGGCCATCGAACAGGCGAGCGGCGAGAAATAAAGGTCCATCGGGTCTCTCCTTGGCGTTTGGCCCGGAAGTTTTGTCTGGCGGGCTTGTTGATTTTTATACTGTTCCGCATAATATAAATCGCGTCAAGGAATTTCTTGCGAAATGGTACAGAAAACTAGAAGGCCGTCGCAACCAGCCGCGATTGATCGTCCCGCTGCGCCGAAGCGGCGCGGCCGGCCGCGCGCTTATGAGCCCGACGTCGCGCTTGGCAAGGTGCTCGATCTGTTTCGGACAGGCGGCTTTGCCGCGACCTCGCTCGACGATCTCAGTGCTGCGACCGGCATGAACCGGCCGAGCCTCTATGGCGCGTTCGGCGACAAGCGCGAACTCTACATCAAGAGCTATCGGCGATATCGCAACGACGCACGCGCGGCGATGGCCGATATTTTCCGCGAGGAGATGCCGCTGCGCAAACGGCTGGAGCGCATCTATGCGGTCGCGCTCGACATTTATCTGTCGGGCGGCGAGGGCCCGCGCGGCTGCTTCACGGTGATGACGGCGGCGTCCGAAGCCGTGGCCGATCCCGACATTCGCGCGATGGTGCTGGAGGGACTTGCCGAACTCGACAAGGCCTTTGCCGCCTGCTTCCGCCGCGGCAAGGAGAAGGGCGAGTTGCCTGACAGTGCCGATCCGGCCGTGCTGGCGCAGCTAGCGTCCGCCACGATCCACAGCATCGCCATTCGCGCCCGCGCCCGTGTGCCGCGCAAGGAGCTGGAGGCGATCGTCAAGGGCGCGCTCGACGTGATGGTTGGGAAGTAGATCCGTCGTTCCGGCCAAGCGAACGGGTCGCGCGAATGCGCGCCCGATGACAGGCTCCGCGCGAGCCAGGACCTATACCGCGTGATCTACGCGTTGTGAGAGAAAGCTGACGATCAGCTTGCAACAATATGAAGCCTGTGGTTATGGGCCCCCGCGTTCGCGGGGGCGACGCCGTAATACGTTGTGTCTCGCGGGCTAATATCCTCGCGCGCGATCGACGACATTCTCCAGCGCACCGCCGGCCTCGAAGCGTTCGATGAGGCGCGCGACATATTTCGAGATTTCGTCGGCGTCGGTGTCGGCGGCATTGTGTGGCGTCAGCACGACTTTCGGATGCGTCCAGAATGGGCTGTCCGGCGGTAGCGGTTCCCGTGCGAAGACATCGAGCGAGACGGCGCCGAGCGTGCCGTCGTCGAGGCAGGCGAGGATGTCAGCCTCGTTCTGCAGTCCGCCGCGCCCGGCGTTGATCACGACCGGCGCACCCATCGGGCTGTTGCGGTTCAGTTTCACGAAGACGTCGCGGTCGAGAATGTGCCGTGTGTCCGGCGTCAACGGCAGCAGGCAGACCAGGATGTCGGTTCGCCGCAGGAAGGGATCGAACTGGTCTGAGCCATGAAAGCAGTCGATGCCGTCAATCTGCTTGGGGCTGCGGCTCCAGCCGGCGACGCGGAAGCCGATGCGCTGCAGCACGTGGGCTGCGTCCGCGCCGAGCGTGCCGAGCCCCATGATGCCGACGGAGATCGCGTTCGCCGCCCACTGGAATTTCGGCGCCCAGCGTTTTTCACGCTGCGACTCCCGCAAATAGAGCTCCTGCCGGTGATGCATCAGCACATGCAGCACGACATATTCCGTCATTCGCGCCGTGAGGTCGCCGACCGCGACACGGACGAGAGGAACGTCCGGCAATGATGTGTCCGCCATCATTGCATCGACGCCAGCGCCAAGATTGAAAATCACCTTCAGATTCGGAAACGCCGCCAACTCGCCCGGAACCGGCTTCCAGACTGCGGCATAACGGACCTCGGCGGGGTCGAAGGCCGCACCGGGCAGCGGCAAGACGCGCCGGTCTCGGCAGACCTCGTCGAACCGGGCCTTCCATCGCTCGGCCGACCAGTTTTCGGTCCCGCCACGGATCAACAGCGCCAGCGCGCCTCTTTTCATTTTTCCTGCTCCCAAGCACTAGAGTGCGATGAATCGTCATCGCACTCTAGGCTATTGCTTGAGCATGATCCCTCTGGTCAAGCCAGAGGGCATGCTTTTCGGAAAACCGGCGTCCACCCCACCGCGTGCGGGGCATGCTTTTCCGGATCACGCTCCAACGTGATCCGCGCCACATAACAGATCGCCCGGCAGGTCTAGTCTTACGCCATCGAACATAGGGGAGAGTGCACATGCGCAGACTGGTCCTGATATCCGCCCTGTTGCTGGCGTCCGCTTCGGCCTATGCCGGTGAGAGCAGGGACCTGGTGCTGGCCTCCAGCGATGCGCCGTCCACCGATATCCCCCGGCCGCTTCCCCCGATCAAGAAGTCCTCCAACACGCCGAAGGAGCAAACGGCGGAGCCGGCAAGGCCGCTGGCTGCCAAGTCACTCGGTGGCAAGTCGTTTGATGCCAAGTCGCTTGATGCCAAGTCGTTTGATGCCAAGTCGCTTGGTTCTAAATCGCTTGCTTCGAGGTCTGCGCTGCCGGTCTCGGCCAGCCGCTACGGCTCCCGCGAGACGCAAGCGCGTCGGATCGCGGCGAGGTACGGCATTCACTGGTGATGGGTCATCCACGGTCGCGGTGATGCGACCCACTTTCAAGGCGACCGGAACCTGCCGTAAATTTCTTTGGCTCGCCTGTCGGGGCGGGGCATACTCGTTCGTCCTATCGATGAACGGGAACCCACGACATGCTTTATGCCATTCTCTGCTACCACGATGAAGACGTCGTCGGCTCCTGGAGCAAGGATCAGGACGCTACCGTGATGAAGAAGCTCGCGGTGGTGCAGGAGAAACTAGCCAAGCAGGGTCGGCTCGGCCCGGTGGCGCGGCTGTTGCCGACGACGGCGGCGACAACGCTGCGAAAAGAGGACCCGCCGCTCGTTCTCGACGGGCCTTATGCGGAAACCAAGGAACAATTGCTCGGCTTCTATATCGTCGACTGCAAGAATCTCGACGAGGCGGTCGATGTTGCGCGCGATCTCGGCGCCGCCAATCCCGGCGGCGCCTATGAAATCCGGCCCGTGGGCCTGTTCGCGCCGGGGAGCGTGGCAAGGTGACGGACACCGCCTGGATCGATGCCGCCCTGACGTCGGCGCGTCCACAGGCGGTCGGCGCGCTGCTCCGCTATTTCCGTGACCTAGATACGGCGGAAGAGGCCTATCAGAACGCCTGCCTGCGCGCGCTCAAGAGCTGGCCGCAGAATGGTCCGCCGCGCGATCCCGCGGCCTGGTTGATCATGGTCGGACGCAATGTCGCAATCGACGAGGTCCGCCGGGGCCGCAAGCAGCAGCCGCTGCCCGAGGATGATCAGGCGATCTCGGATCTCGACGATGCCGAGGATGCGCTGGCCGAACGGCTCGACGGCTCGCACTATCGCGATGACATTCTGCGGCTGCTGTTCATCTGCTGCCACCCCAATCTCCCGCCGACGCAGCAGATCGCGCTCGCGCTTCGCGTGGTCTCCGGACTGACGGTGAAGCAGATCGCGCGCGCCTTCCTGGTCAGCGAGGCTGCGATGGAGCAGCGGATCACCCGCGCCAAGGCGCGGGTCGCCGATGCCGATGTGCCGTTCGAGACGCCGGGCGCGGTCGAGCGCAGCGAGCGGCTCGCGGCGGTCGCCGCGATGATCTACCTGATCTTCAACGAGGGCTATTCGGCGAGCGGCGATACCGCGTCGATTCGCGCGCCGCTCTGCGAGGAGGCGATCCGGCTGGCGCGGCTGCTGCTGCGGCTGTTTCCGAGCGAGCCGGAGATCATGGGCCTGACGGCGCTTTTGCTGCTGCAGCATGCCCGCTCCGCGGCGCGCTTCGATGCAGAAGGCGCGCTGGTTCTGCTCGACGATCAGGATCGCGGTCTCTGGAACCAGACGATGATCGCCGAAGGGCTGGCGCTGATCGACAAGGCGATGCGCCATCGCAGGAGCGGACCCTATCAGATTCAGGCCGCGATCGCCGCGCTGCATTGTCGCGCCGAGACGCCTGAGGAGACCGATTGGCAGCAGATCGATCTGCTCTATGGTGCGCTCGAAATCGCGCAGCCCTCGCCGGTGGTGACGCTCAACCGCGCGGTCGCGGTGTCCAAGGTACGCGGAGCGCAAGCCGCGCTCGATATGATCGCGCCGCTTGAGTCACGGCTTGCCAACTATTTCCATTTCTTCGGCGTGCGCGGTGCGTTTCTGATGCAGCTCGGCCGCGACGAGGAAGCGCGCGTCGCCTTCGACCGCGCCATCGCGCTTGCCAGTACCTCGGCCGAAGCCGCCCACATCCGCATGCATCTCGATCGCCTGATGCGCGACAGCCAGGCGAACGGAACGAAGAAGGCCGGAAAATAGGCCCGGAAAATATACCCAAGTCATCGTTGCGTCATGACTGGCCTAAGCACCACGCATCTTCGCATCATCGGTCCAGTTGTCCTCCGTCATTTCGGGGCAATGCCACCGGGGCGCCCGGTGCGATGGACGCAAGATTTTTCTTCACGCCGTGTCGGATCGCGCCTCGCTTGTTCGTCTATTGGGCAAGTATCACCCATGGAGCACGCCATGCCGACGAGCACGCAAACCGAACCGGTGTCCAGACCGGCGCTGTGGTCGGGCCGTCTTCTCAGCGGCCTTGTGATTCTGTTCCTGCTGTTCGATGGCGCGATCAAGCTCGTGCCGTGGCCGGTCGTCACGGAAACGATGGATCGGATCGGCTATGGTTCGAGCGAGACACTGGCGCGCACACTTGGCGCGATAACGATCGCCTGCACGGTGCTTTATGCGATCCCGCCAACCTCGATCCTTGGTGCAATCCTGTTGACCGGCTATCTCGGCGGCGCGATCGCCTCCCACCTGCGCATCGGCAGCCCGCTGTTCTCGCATGTGCTGTTCGGATTGTATCTGGGGTTGATGGTGTGGGGCGGGCTCTGGCTGCGCGACCGCAAGCTGCGCGGCCTGATGCCGCTGCGGGGCTGAATGTCCATTCGATCCTCTTTGCGTCACGGAGTTGCTCAATGTTGGAATCCGTTGTCATCGTCGCCCTCATCCTCGCGGTCGCCATTGCGATCATACTGGTTCTCGCCGCTACCAAGCCGGATACGTTCCGCGTCACGCGCGCCGCGGCGATCAAGGCGCCGCCGGAGAAGATCTTTCCGCTGATCGATGACTTTCGCCAATGGGGAAAGTGGTCGCCTTGGGAAGGCCGCGATCCCGCGCTGAAGCGAGCTTTCAGCGGCGCCGAGCGCGGCAAGGGCGCGGTCTATGCCTGGGACGGCAACAGGAATGTCGGCGCGGGCCGCATGGAAATTCTCAACGCGACTTCACCTTCGAACGTCGTGATCAAGCTTGATTTCATCAAGCCGTTCGAAGGCCACAACACCGCCGAATTCACAATCCTGCCGCAGGGCGGTGCCAGCGATGTCATCTGGGTGATGCATGGTCCGGCGCCCTTCCTGTCCAAGGTCATGCAGGTCTTCATGAACATGGACAGGATGATCGGCCGGGATTTCGAGGCGGGGCTCGCCAATCTGAAGAAGGTCGCCGAGCAATAAGTATCACGTTAGACATCGACAATTCATCCCCACCCAACCAAGGAGCAAGCGATGCTGAATCCCTACCTGTTCTACAACGGCGATTGCGAGGCGGCGTTCAAGTATTACGAGAAGGCGCTTGGCGGAAAAATCGAGATGATGCTGAGAGCCGAAGAGGCACCGGAGTCGATGCCAGCGCAGCCGGGCCGGGAGAAGAAAATCATGCACGCGCGCATGTCGATCAACGGTCACGTGCTGATGGCGTCCGATTCGCCGCCCGAGCACTTTCACAAGCCGCAGGGCTTTTCGGTCTCGCTGACGGTCGCGGACCCCGCCGAGGCCGAGCGCAAGTTCAAGGCGCTTTGCGAGGGCGGCAGCGTCACCATGCCGTTCGGCAAGACCTTCTTCTCGAAGGGCTTCGGCATGGCCATCGATCAGTTCGGAATTCCCTGGATGGTCAATTCACCGCTCGAAGGTATGTGAGCCGGCCGGACGAGGTGCAGGCCTCATCGGCATGGCCGGTACATCGCCATGAGCTCGCGCCCGCGCAACAGCAACAGCCGCGACGTCAATCCGCCGCGGCGCTCGATCCAGGCCCGGACCGGCGTGGGATAGGCTTCCAGCACCAGCTGGGAGGCTTCCGGCTCGGCATAGGTCCTGCCCCGCCGGTCGATCGAGCGCGCGGCATGGAAACCGAAGATGGCGCGGCGGGTCACGCAGATGCGTTCGCTCGGGATCATGCTGAGCACCAGCGTGCAGGCAGACAGGCAGGGTCCGTCGATGACGACGCGTTCGCCGGATGCGCGGACCTCCTCGAACAGGTCGAGAAACGGGCCGACCTGCCCGCCAGGGCTCGACAGGATGCGAACCTCCGCTTGCACGGGCGCGACCAGCACAATCAGCACGGCTGAGAGAAAGATAGCAAGCAAAGGTTGTCGGTCGCTCATGTGGTTCCTATCCATTCCGCCGCGCGCCACGCAGCGTTGGCAGCCCGATCCCTGCCGCATCGAAGCCTCCATCGACGGCGAGAATTTGACCGGTGATATAGCTGGAGCGCTCGCAACTCAGAAAAAAGATCGCTTCCGCGAGTTCCTCCTCCGACCCGTAGCGGTTGAGTGGAATAGCGTCGTGATAATCGGCGCGGATGTCCGGCGTGTGCACGGCCTTTGCCATCGCCGTGTCGACCGGTCCGGGCGCAACCGCGTTGACGCGAATGCCGAGCGCGGCGAGTTCCACCGCAAGCTGCTTGGTGAGGTGCGCGAGGCCGGCCTTGCTGGTGCCGTAGGCCGAGCGCAGCGTGGAGGCGCGGACCGCCGAGATCGAGGTGATGTTGACGATCGCGCCGCCGCCATGGTCGCGCATCAGCGGCGCGGCCGCCTTGGCGCAGAGGAAGGGGCCTGTCAGATTGACCGCGAGGACCCGGCTCCAGTCCTCGTCGGAGGTCTCCAGAAGCGGCGCGAACACCGCAACCCCGGCATTGTTCACCAGCGCGTCCAGCCTGCCAAAGCGGCTGCCCACCTGGTCGATCGCTGCGGCGACGGCCTTCGCGTCGGACACGTCGCAACAGAGCGCCAGCGTAGACTCGGGCCTCGCGAGCCCCGCGACCGCGTCGTGCAGCAATTGACATTCGATATCGAGCAGCGCCACCCGCCAGCCCTCGGCGAGAAAGCGCTTGGCGGTGGCAAGCCCGATCCCGCGCGCGGCTCCTGTCACAAGAGCGACTTTGCGCGCGGAGGGCATGGGCGGTCATCCTTTCAGGGCTTGCGGGCGTCCGCGATGCGGGGCATCGCGGACCTCCCGCTCAGGATGACGCAAAGTGCCTTCTGGTCAAGCCGCCGCGCGGTTCTTGATGGCGCCGACGATCGCCGTCAGAATGGCACCGGCCACGCCGCCTCCGGCGATCTGGCCGATGATGCTGCCGATGTCAGGCGTGGACGCGCTGTTGGCCAGCAATGGGATCAGCATGCCGAGGATCTGTCCACCGACGCCGCCGCCCACAGCGCCTGCGATGGTGTTTCCAAGCGGACCGAGATCGATCGTCTTGGCCGCGCCGGCGGCCACGTGTCCACCAATGGCACCGCTGATGACCTGGATGATCAGATTGATGAGTATTCCGGACATAACGCGATACTCCTGGTCCGGGTGTTAACCTTGCAGTGTCGCGCGCGGCGCCGAACCATCGCCGCGCCATGCATCCAGATTAGGCCTCCGCAAGGAGAACGTCACGCTGCGCGTGCGAACATTAACCATGAAAGTCACAGGTTGAGCCGCTGCTCCGGCGAAGGGAAAGGACGATTTCGATGAAGCTGATCACGCATCTGGCTGAGGACTGGGAGACGTGGCGTCCGGGTGTCGAGACGCGGATGCTGATCTCGGCAAAAAACGGCGCGACCGAGCTCTGCATCTTCGAGCAAAAGGTTGCGCCGGGGGCTGGGGCGCCGACGCATCGCCATCCCGTCGAGGAAGTGTTGACGGTGTGCGAGGGCGAAGCCGAGATGTGGATCGAACAGGACCGCCTAGCCGTCTCGGCCGGTCGATCGCTGATCATTCCGGCCGGGCGCGATCATGGTTTTCGCAACAGTGGGACACAGACGCTGCATCTCCGCGCGGTGCTGGCCTCGCCGATCTTCGAAGCCATTCCCGAAGGGACCACTGAGGTCACGCGCCGCTGGCAGGCACCGTGACCGATACGCCCTGACTCGCGCTTTGGAGGAGATTTCATGTCGCTGACACTGCACTACCATCCGCTGGCATCGTTCTGCTGGAAGGCGCTGATCGCACTCTACGAGAATGACATTCCGTTCACGCCGAGCATGGTCGATCTCGCCAACGCGGCTGAGCGCGCGGCCTTGCTGAAGCTGTGGCCGATCGGCAAATTTCCGGTGCTGCGCGACGATGCGCGCGATCAGACCGTCGCGGAATCGAGCATCATCATCGAATATCTCGATCGCCACTATCCGGGCCCGACGCGCTTGGTGCCGGCTTCTGACGAACTCGCGCTCCAGACGCGGCTCTACGACCGCTTCTATGATCTCTATGTGCATCTGCCGATGCAGAAGATCATCGGTGACCGGCTCCGTCCTGAGGATCGGAAGGATCCATTTGGCGTGGAAGAAGCACGGGCGCAGCTCAGAACGTCCTACGGCGTGATCGAAACGCAAATGGCCGCCGGCAGCTGGGCGATCGGCGATCTCTTCACCCTGGCCGATTGCGCGGCGCTGCCGGCATTGTTCTACGGCAACATGGTCGAGCCCTTCGCCGCCGGCCAGAGCAGACTGATCGCCTATTTCGAGCGGCTGAAGGCGCGCCCGTCCGTCGCGCGGGTGATGAAGGAGGCTGAACCCTATTTCGCCATGGTGCCGAAGGAGAGTTGAATGACAGCGGATCGAACGAGGATGATCCGGGGCTTGTTTGCGGCCTATCTCAACAATGATCGAAAGGCGGTCGAGGCCGCGCTCGCCGATGATTTCCGCTTCACAAGCCCCTATGACGACGCCATCGACAAATCAACCTATTTCGCACGCTGCTGGAAGAATGCCGATTGGATCGCGCGCCACGAGCTGGAGAAGATTTTCGTCCAAGGTGACGAAGCTTTCGTGACCTATCAATGCATCGCCAAGGACGGCAAGCGCTTTCGCAACACCGAGTTTTTCGTTTTCCTTGGCGACAAGGTCCGCCGCATCGACGTCTATTTCGGCGCGACCTACCAGGACGGTGTTTTCGTCGGGCAGCCGGCGTAACAAAAATTGACACGTTTTGTCGGAAGCCTGCATGCGGGTTCGTCCTCAAATCAGTGATCGGGTGCGATCCGGCCATGTCAGCGATGGCGGTCTTCCGGTTTCTCGACCCTGGTGTACCAGGCGATCCACGGTGAGGTCCGGCAATGACCTCGCAAATAATTTCGCCGGGCCTGTCGGTGCCGCAAAACGTGGTTCGTCTTTCTGATGAGAGCCCGGTTCCCGCCCGAGACGAGCGAGATGAACGGAGAGTGATGATGCGGTTCATGGTGATTGTGAAGGCAAGCAAGGATTCCGAATCTGGCGTCATGCCGAGTACGGAATTGCTGGCCGCGATGGGCAAGTTCAACGAGGAGATGGTAAAGGCCGGCATGATGGAGGCGGGCGAAGGCCTGCATCCGACTGCGAAGGGCGCGCGTGTCAACTACGCGAGCGGGCAGGCCAAGGTGACCCGCGGTCCGTTCGGCCTCACCGGCGATCTCGTCGCGGGCTTCTGGCTCATCAAGGCCAAGTCGCTCGACGAAGCGATTGACTGGATGAAGCGCGCGCCGTTCGACGGCGGCGCCGAGATCGAAGTCCGCCAGGTGTTTTCCCCGGAGGATTTCGGCGAGGCGCTGACGCCCGAACTGCGCGATCAGGAAGCGCGCCTGCGCGCGCAGGCCGCGAGAAAGTAACTCCTCCATCCACCGTCATTCCACGTCATCGCGCTTCCGCGTTGCCCGGAATGATCTCCACCCAGACCAATGACATCCACCAAAAAATAAGGCTGACCACCATGCGATTCATGATGCTGATGATCCCTCAGGGCTATGAGACCGCGCCACCCGACGTGAAGCTCGACCCCGAGCGCGTGTCGGCGATGATGAAATACAACGAGGCGCTGAAGGATGCCGGCGTCCTGATTACGCTCGATGGACTGCATCCGCCGTCAATGGGTGCCCGGGTCTCGTTTGCGACCAGCAAGCCCATCGTGACGGACGGCCCCTTCGCCGAGGCCAAGGAAGTGATCGGCGGCTATTGGATGATCGACGTGGCTTCGCGGGAGGAGGCGATCGCGTGGGCCAAGAAGTGCCCCGCCTCGGAGAACGAGGTCATTGAAATCCGCCGGGTGCAGGAAATGGCGGATTTCCCCGAAGACGTTCAGAAGGCCGCGGCGGGCTTTACCGAGCTGCAGCGCGCAGCCAAGCGCTAGCGCCTCCGTTCCGATTCAATCGGAACGGAGGCTCTAGCCTCTTTTTTGACGCGTTTTCTTCACGCGAACCGGTACCCACTTCGCTCGAAAACGCTCTAGCTAAATGCCAAACCGCAATCGAAAGGATCTGACATGACCAATACCTTTCTCGCAGTCTTTGTTGGCAGCAAGACCAGCCCGAAAATGGCCGCTTGGAACGCGCTTTCGGACTCCGAGCGGCGCGCGAAGGAGCAACAGGGTATCGCGGCCTGGAAGGCCTGGGTCGAGAAGCATCACGCCGTGCTCGTCGAGATCGGCGGGCCGCTTGGCAAGACCAAGAAGGTCGATGCAAGGGGAATCGAGGATGTGGCCAACCAAATGGGCGCCTTCACGGTCGTCCGCGCCGACTCGCACGAGGCCGCCGCGAAGCTCTTTGAAGGCCATCCGCACTTTGCGATCTTCCCGGGCGAAGCGGTCGAAATCATGCCGGTTCTCCCGATACCGGCCGGTTAACGCATCCTTAATCGGCCGCCGAGCCGATTTGGTGCTGTTGGCTCATGCGAAAAGGTGCTGGCCAGCCGGCCTCCGCCTCATGTAAACATCTTTCACATGAGCTGGCGCAAGGAAGAGCGCCGCGCTGAGCGCGGCTATCATCACGGCAATCTGAAAGAGGCGCTGCTGCAGGCGGCCCTCGACCTGATCGCGCAGAAAGGGGCGGCCGGCTTCACCTTTGCCGACGCCGCGCGCATGGCCGGCGTCAGCCCGGCTGCGCCCTATCGACATTTTCGCGACCGTGATGAACTGTTGTCCTCGATCGCGCAGCGCGGCTTCGAACAGTTCGAGGCCGCGCTGTCCAATGCCTGGGACGATGGCCGCCCTGACACCGTCACGGCATTCGAACGGGTCGGCAAGGCCTATCTCACCTTTGCGCGGGAGGAGCCGTCGTTCTATTCGGCGATGTTCGAATCCGGGCTGCCGGTCGATGCAAATCCGACGCTGATGGCGGCGAGCGAGCGCGCCTTTGCCGTCATCCGCGCAGCGGCTGAGCGTCTCGCAGCGCTCGCCCCACCGGGCGTGCCGCGGCCGCCGGCGATGATGATGGCGCTTCACATTTGGTCGATGTCGCACGGTGTGGCATCGCTGTTTGGGCGCGGCGACGCGGCGCGCCGCAAGCTGCCGATGTCGCCGGACGAACTCCTGGAAGCCGAAGTGCTGATCTATCTGCGCGGTCTCGGTTTTTCGACGGATCGCCGGCCGGAGGCGCAGGCTTCGGCCGATGACGCGCCGTCGGGCCCTTGGGGCAAGCCGAAATAAAATTCCAAAAATAATTCGGCAGACGCGTCATCTGCGCAGCTTGACAAAAATGCGGGATGGGCTAGCTATGTAAATGTTATTTACATTCACAGCGGCGTGATTGCCGTCATGGAGAGGGAAATGGCCTACACCGCAGATGTCAATCGATGGCGCGGCCCCACTGAGGAGTACCATCGGCCGCATATGCTCGAGAGCCCGTGGCATCCCGGTTGGATTGCCGTCACCATCATCGGCTTCCTGATCTGGTGGCCGATCGGGCTTGCCCTTCTCTTTTTCACACTCGGGAGCAGAAAAATGGGTTGCTGGAGCCATCCGGATCGCTGGCAGAACAAGATGGAGCGGATGCAGTGGAAGATGGAGCGGATGCGCAACCGCATGGAGCGGCATGGCTTCGGCTTCGGTCCGCCATCGAGCGGCAACCGCGCCTTCGACGAGTACCGCGCCGATACGTTGCGGCGCCTGGAGGAGGAACAGCGTGAATTCCGCGAGTTCCTCAACCGGCTGCGCCACGCCAAGGACAAGGAGGAGTTCGACGCCTTCATGGCCCAGCAGCGCCAGCGCCCGACCCCGCCGAACGACCAGCCGCAAACCCCCCCTCAGAACTAAGAGGTTTTCCGGCGCCAATTCGCCTCAGGCGAATGCCCCAGACCTGACGGCGATGGAACCGCCCGTCTGCGTATCACGCAGGCGGGCGGTTTCCGTTTTGCGGCCTTCAGCCCGAATTCGGCCGCTTCCATGGGGCTGTTTGGGCCGGCCGAGGCCCGGCGGGCCGCCGGTTCGGCCGATCAAATTCTCCTTTGGTAACGGGGTTTTAACTATGATTAGCGTTTGGTTAGGGACGTAAAGTCGCGCGAATAGCCCTCGTTTTGACATGTTGACAGGGGAAGCAGAGCCCAAGGCTTCGGCGGGCCTCCCATGCGACCAAACCAGGCTCCTTCGTGCAGGCTTACCGCCGCGCTGATCGCGCGACTGTGAAATCGGCGGCCATTTGCCTGCCGAGACTTTGGGACATTCGCGTTGAGAGGATATCGAATATGAATCCGGCCGACGTGGCTCAGGCGGCGCTGCCGCTACCATCTGCCGATGTATCGTTGATCGCGCTGTTCTGGCAGGCACATTGGATCGTGAAGGCGGTCATGCTGGGGCTGTTGTCGTGCTCGGTCTGGGTCTGGGCGATCGCGATCGACAAGATCTTCCTCTACTCGCGCACAAGACGCTCGATGGATCGTTTCGAGCAGGCGTTCTGGTCGGGTGAATCGATCGAAGATCTCTATCGCACACTGTCCGCGAAACCGACGCAATCAATGGCGGCCTGTTTTGTCGCCGCGATGCGTGAGTGGAAGCGCTCGTTCGAAAGCCACGCGCGATCCTTCGCAGGCCTGCAGATGCGCATCGAGAAGGTCATGAACGTCTCGATCGCGCGCGAAATCGAGCGGCTGGAGCGGCGGCTTCTGGTGCTTGCAACGGTCGGCTCGGCCGGTCCCTTTGTCGGTCTGTTCGGCACCGTCTGGGGCATCATGTCGAGCTTTCAGTCGATCGCCGCCTCAAAGAACACATCGCTCGCGGTGGTTGCGCCCGGCATTGCAGAGGCGCTGTTTGCTACCGCGATCGGCCTGATCGCAGCTATTCCGGCCACGATTTTCTACAACAAGTTCACCTCCGAGGTGAACAGGCAGGCGCAGCGCCTGGAAGGCTTCGCAGATGAATTTTCCGCCATCTTGTCTCGCCAGATCGACGAGCGGGCGTGAACGGCGGTATAATATGAGTGCAAGGTGAGCACGATACCATGGCGATGAACGCGGCAAGTTCGTCGGGCGGCAGAGGCCGCCACGGCCGGCGCAAGGCAGTGATGGCGGAGATCAACGTCACACCGATGGTCGACGTCATGCTCGTGCTGCTGATCATTTTCATGGTCTCGGCGCCGCTCTTGACCGTGGGCGTGCCGCTCGATCTGCCGCAGACGCAGGCGAAAAGCCTGGACCAGCAAAAGGACCCTCTGACGCTGTCCGTCAATCTGAAGGGGCAGGTCTTCCTCAACGACACCGAGATTCCGATCGATGATCTCGTGGCCAAGCTGAAGGCGATCACCGACGCGCGGGGCGGCCTGGACGAGCGTATCTTTGTCAGGGGCGACAAGAAGGTTGACTACGGGACCGTCATGAAGGTGATGGGACGGCTCTCGGCGGCGGGTTTTCGCCGCGTGGCACTGGTGACAGAAGTGGAGCAAGGATAGCGAGAAGGTGAAAGTCGACAAGACCATCGTTGCGTCGGCAGCACTCCACGTCCTCGTCATAGGATGGGGATTGGTCTCCTTTTCCGCGCGCTCCCTCGAAGCGCCGCCGGAGGCGATGCCGATCGACATCATCTCCTCCGATCAGCTTGCCAAGATGACCGCCGGTCTCAAGACCGGGGAGAAGGACAAGCCGAAGCCGCTGGTGGAGAAGGTCGCCGAGGCCAAGCCCGTCGATGATGCCGTCGGCAAGATCACCCCGAAGCAGGAGGTCCTCACCTCTACGGCACCGCAGCCGCCGCCGAAGCCCGAGGAGAAGCCGGTCGAGAAAAAGCCCGATCCTCCGAAGCCGGTCGCCGAGAAGCCGAAGGAAGAGCCGAAGCAGGTCGAGAAGAAACCCGATCCGCCAAAGGTCGATCCGATCGCGGAGGCGCTGAAGTCGGAGGAGGCCAAGAAGCCGAAACCGACGCCGAAACCCGAAGCCAAGGTCGCGCCGCCGCAATCGCCGAAGCCGAAGCAGGAACGCACCTTCGATCAATCGAAGATCGCAGCCCTGCTCGACAAGCGTGATCCGGCGAGGCAGGCGATCACCGGCGCGAGTTTGAACCAGACCTCGTCTCTCGGCACGCATGCCGGAAACGCCGACGCGATCGTCGCGACCTGGAAGAGCGCGTTCGTCGGCGCCGTCAGGCGCTGCTTCAGCTTCCCTTATAACGGGCAGGATTCCGATCAGTTCGAAGTCGATATCGACATCCAATTGCGGCGCGATGGAACGGTCGCTTCGGCGCCCGTGATCGTTGCCGTTCGAGGGCCGTCGAGATCGGTTGGCGTGGCCATGGCAGAGAGTGCAAAGCGGGCCATCGAACAGTGCCAGGCTTACGCGTTCTTGCCGAAGGACCAGTATGACACCTGGAAATACATCCCCATGACATTCGGCCTGAAAGAATTGCTGTGAGCGCGAACGAGAAAGCAACAACTCCGATGACCAAGGCCCGACATGTCAGTCGCCGCCGTTTTATGGTGGCCACGGGAATGACGTTTGCTGCGTTGGGCAGCCGATCCGCATTGGCGCAGCGGCTGCGCATCGATCCGCAGGAATTTCAGCCGCTGCCGATCGCAATCCCGAATTTCGTGCCGGGGACAGGCGCCGACGGCGAGGTCAGCGCCGGCGTGACGCAGGTCATCACCAACAATCTGAAGCGCTCGGGCCTGTTCGCGCCGATCGATCCTGCGGCGTTCATCGAGCGGATCACGAATATCGACCAGGCGCCACAATTCCAGAGTTGGAAGGCGATCAACGCACAGGCGCTGGTCACCGGCCGTGTCACCCGGCAGGGCGACGGCCGCCTGAAGGGTGAATTCCGCCTCTGGGAAGTCGCCTCCGGCCAGCAACTCGCCGGCCAGCAATATGTCACCTCGCCGGAATATTGGCGGCGCATCGCGCACATCATCTCCGATCAGATCTATGAGCGCCTGACCGGCGAGAAGGGCTATTTCGACAGCCGCGTCGTGTTCGTCGACGAGACGGGCGCCAAGGAGCGCCGCGTCAAACGGCTGACGATCATGGATCAGGACGGCGCCAATGTGCACTATCTGACCAAAGGCACCGATCTCGTGCTGACGCCGCGCTTTTCGCCATCGACCCAGGAAATCACCTATATGGAATTCGGCCAGGGCGATCCGCGCGTCTACCTGTACAACATCGAGACCGGGCAGCGGGAGATCGTCGGCAATTTTCCCGGCATGTCCTTCTCGCCTCGCTTCTCGCCGGACGGTCAGCGCATCATCATGAGCCTGCAGCAGGGCGGCAACTCCAACCTGTTCGTGATGGACCTGCGCTCCAAATCGACCACGCGCCTCACCGATACGCCGGCGATCGACACCTCGCCGTCCTATTCGCCGGACGGCACCCGTCTGTGCTTCGAGTCCGATCGCGGCGGCAAGCCGCAGATCTATGTCATGCCGGCGCAGGGCGGCCCCGCGCAGCGCATCTCCTTCGGCGACGGCAGTTATTCCACGCCGGTCTGGTCGCCGCGCGGCGACTTCATCGCCTTCACCAAGCAGGGCGGCGGCGAGTTCGCGATCGGCATCATGAAAACCGACGGCTCCGGCGAGCGTATCCTCACCTCCGGCTATCACAATGAAGGTCCGACCTTTGCGCCGAACGGCAGGGTCGTGATGTTCTTCCGCGATATCGGTCCCGGGCCCGCGCTGTTCACCATCGACGTCAACGGACGCAACGAGCAGAAGGTGCCGACGCCCGGCTTCGCATCCGACCCCGCCTGGTCGCCGCTGTTGTCGTGAGCGGACGCCCCCGGAATCACACGGGGGTGCGTCGGCTCGGCCATGAGCGCTTAGAGCGTTTTCGAGCGAAGCATGCCCTCGGACTTGATCCGGGGGTGGATACCGGTTCGCGTGAAGAAAACGCGTCAAAACAAGAGATTAGAGCCTTTCCGTTCCGATTCAATCGGAACGGAAAGGCTCTTGTCTTTTGATTCTTCGAACGGATTTTTGCGCGCAGGGCCGACTGCAAGCTCGCGGTAACGATATTCCCTCAGAAAGACTTCATTCGCGGGCGGTAAAACTACGGACCCGGAGAGGACGACCGCGCGCCAAATGCAGTTGACTGCTCAAACGACTGACGCCGAATCGAAGATGTCGCCGTCGATTCACGCGGCGCTGATCGATTCGCTTTTTCAGGACCCTGGTCCGTTGTTTGCCGGTGCGCTGTGTGCCGCGGTCGCGGCCGTCATGACGGCTCTGAAGACCGGCGATGCCTGGCTCTGGCTGATCGTCGCGCTGCTGATCGTGACCGGCGCGGTACGCGCGATCGACACCCGCCAATATCGGCGCCGCAAGGCGACGCTGACGGCGGAAGCCGTGGCCCGCTGGGAAATCCGCTATCAGGTCTGCGCGATGCTCTATGCGGCGGCGCTCGGGCTGTGGTGCATCGTTGCGATCCTGGGCAGCGACGATGCCGCCGCCCACATGATCTGCACGTCGGTCACGCTGTGCTATGTCGCGGCCGGCGGCGCGCGCACCTATGGCCGGCCGTGGATCTTCCACGTGCAGATGCTGCTCGCCGTCGGCCCGCTCACCCTTGGTCTGCTGCTCTACGGCAGCCCATATTATGCCGGGATGGCGTCGCTGAACGTCCTGTTTTTCCTGGCTCTGAAGCACATCTCCACCGGCCTGCAGAAGATGTTCGTGCGCGCGCTACTCGCGGGCGAACGCGAGGCGGCGCTGGCAAACCAGTTCGACACCGCGCTGAACAATATGCCGCATGGGCTGTGCATGTTCCGCAGCGATGGACGGCTTGCGGTCATCAATCATCGCTTCAGCCAGATGATGAACCTGCAGGACAATATCGTTCAAGGCGAGGCCGGCGCGGCCGACATCTTCGAAGCGTGGGTTCATGCCGGATCGATCTCGGCGGCGAGCAGCAGGATCATCCTCTCCGAGATCCAGAGTTCGCAGGCGCGCGACATCATCACGACAAGGGGGCGCGCGCTGTCCTGGACATTCCAGCCGATGGAGGGTGGAGGCGCGGTCGTGCTGCTCGAGGACATCACCGAGCGGCGCAATGCCGAAGCCAAGATCAGCCATCTGGCGCGCTATGACGACCTCACTGCGCTTCCCAACCGGGTCAATTTCCGCGACGAGATCGAGCGTCTTTTGCGGGTTCAGCGCGATGCCGGCCAGCTCTCGGCCTTGCTGTTCGTCGATCTCGACCAGTTCAAGCAGGTCAACGATACGCTGGGTCATCCCTGTGGCGACCAGCTGTTGTGCGCGGTCGCGGCCCGGTTGCGGGACATGTTGCGTCCGGAGGATTTCGTCGCGCGCTTCGGCGGCGATGAATTCGTGGTGTTCCAGCAGAACATCCACTCCGACGAAGATGCCGCCACCCTTGCGCGGCGGATCGTCGATCATCTGAGCGAGCACTACGAAATCGACAACCACCTGGTGGAGATCGGCGCCAGTGTCGGCATCGCGATGACGTCGCCCGATGTCAGCGCCGACACCCTGATCAAGAACGCCGACATGGCGCTGTATCGCGCCAAGGCGGACGGTCGCGGGACATTCTGCTTCTTCCGCGAGGAGCTCGCGCAGACCGTCGAAGCGCGCCGCACCCTGGAGCTGGACCTGCGCAAGGCGCTGGCCAACGAGGAGTTCGAGCTGTTCTTTCAGCCGCTCGTCAATCTCAAGTCAGGCAGAATCTCCACCTGCGAGGCGCTGCTGCGCTGGAACCACCCTGTGCGGGGAACGGTCTCGCCGGTCGACATCATTCCGGTCGCCGAAGACTTGGGCCTGATCGTCGATCTTGGCCGCTGGATCCTGCGCAAGGCTTGCATGGAATGCAGGAAATGGCCGGAAACGGTCAGTGTCGCCGTCAACTTCTCGCCGCAGCAGTTTCATCAGCGCGATGTGCTGAGCGAGGTGCGCTATGCGCTGGAGGTCTCCGGCCTGCCGGCGAACCGGCTCGAAATCGAGATCACCGAATCTTCGCTGTTGCGCAATACCCAGCTCACCCACGACGTGCTGTCCCAGTTACGCACCCTCGGGGTCCGGATCTCGTTGGACGAC
>Ga0210406_10001459_pt1 | contig 28720 bp, 26 predicted proteins | sample IncBWC30MmetaG_FD_155454 | JGI IMG/M metagenome (GOLD analysis project Ga0210406, IMG submission 155454) | Forest soil microbial communities from Barre Woods Harvard Forest LTER site, Petersham, Massachusetts, United States - Inc-BW-C-30-M | ecosystem: Environmental > Terrestrial > Soil >... | reverse complement strand
GCAAAGTTGCAAAAGTCGCATGTGGCGTTGCAGGCGTTGGTCACGGCTACATTACACAATGCGGGGCCGCCGCGCCGGATGAGCCGCAGGATATCCCAAGTCTTCGATATTGTAGATTTCAGGGCTTATCTTCCTGCGTCGGGTCGCGATAAGCGAGCACGGTGTTGAAGCTTCGCCAGTCGCGCAGACCTCGGGGCGGGATCGTGCCACCCTGAGGCCGCGGGGCGCATCCGGCACCTAGCCTCGCGCGGTCGCGCTATCGCGGCCGTTGTTCTATTCCCAGCCTCGCCGATATCGGATTGGACGACCTCACCTGGCAGGCCTTATTGCCGTGCAACGCCGCAGTGCATTCTAGCACAATTCGCGCGGCCGGAAGGCTCTAGCGGCGGGCTGCCCGTAGCGAAAACGCAAGCGGCAGCCAAGGTCGATCCGGCCAGCGCCACAGCCCCTCGGCATCCTGCGTCAATATCTTGAACATGCGCCATGTCACCGCGTCGTGCTCGTGAAACCAGTCCAAGGTCAGGCCCGCCGCAAGCAGGCTGGAGATGATGTCGCCGAGCGGGTGTATCCAGGTGTAGGTCGTCGCATTGCGCAGCGTCGCTGTCTCGTCCACATAGTCTTTTGTTACGTCCAGCACGACCGGCTCGCGCGAAAAATAGGGCGCCAAGAAGCCGGGTCGTCCGTCAGGCAGGGAAGCGGCGTCATCGAAGACCAGAGCGGCCGGATGCGCCTCGGCGAGGTAAAGCAAACCACCGGGTTTCAGGAAGTGGGCGACGATCTGCGCCCAACGACGGATGTCTGGCAGCCACCCGATCGCTCCCCAGGTGACGAACACCGTGTCGAACGCTCCCGGCTCAGGGATTGCCGCCGGCGCGTCATAGAGGTCCGCGTGAACGAAGCGGGCTCGGTCGGCGAGGCCCAACTCTTCTGCGAGCCGACCAGCCGCAAGGATCGCGGATGGCAAGAAATCCAGTCCCACGACTGTTGCCCCGCGTTGCGCAAGAGTCAGCGTGTCGGCACCGAAATGACATTGAAGGTGCAGGATATATTGGCCGTCGACCGGCCAGAGTTCTGCCTCTTCTATCGCGTTCAGGCGCCTACGACGCTCACGCAGGCTTGTCAGGTCGTAGCCGCGGGGGCTGAGATGCACGGTGACCAGCTCGTCCCAATGGGCGCGGTTGGCCGCTTTCCACGCTGGTTCACTCACAGCTATTGCTCCCGTAGCCCCAAGGATGCCGCCGGTTGCGAACAGCCGCAAGCTTTAGGCTCGGTTTCGATGGATTGTGTGACAGAACTGGCAAAATCACCGGTCGCGAAAATCTCGATTTCGGGCGCCGAACCTGACCTACGCGGCCCAGTCGGCGCGCCGTCTGGCAATGACCGCTCGTTGCGCGCAGCGGTCGCGACAGATGACGTAACGGATGTCTTCGTCGGGGAAAATGTACCACTGCACCGGCCAAGGCGACCGCTGACTGCGCTTACGTCCCGCGCGCGATTGGGGGAGGTCGGACGTGCGCAATGCTCAACCCGGCGCGCGTGAGCTAGTCGCGCGCGTTCAGACCTCAAAAGCGGGCTCGCCGCGCCGAAATTGAATGGCCTACCCGATACACCAAGGCGAAAAGATCGCGAGGCCTCATAGCCCGCCCTCAATTTTGGAGAAACCGCGAAATTTTTCTGTGCGCGCCTAGCACGTGCGCGCGCAGTTCGAGCCGGGGGTGGTGAGGGGCGATTGGGTCAATCTGAACGTTGGCGGCGCGGCCCACGTCGACAATGTTATTTGATTGCGGCGACATCACCTGTCCGCAACGAAGCAGGCCGTTGGCAGACATCGAGCGTGAGAACGAGCAACTCGCTTCCTGGCGGCGACCGGATATCAAGTCGCGCTACGCGACTTGATGACCTAAACCGGGCCCCGCTTATCGTCGCTCTGCAGCGCGACGACCCGACACCGCCCGGCGGCGAGGGATGGCTTCAACGGTAGATCGGCCCGAAACCATTTGAGCTGCCGCCTCTTGACGCCGCGTCGGACGCCCATCAGATACTCTATACGCTCGTATTGAGTATCTTACAGGACCGAAATGAAGCCTATCATCGCCTATATCCGCGTGTCGACCGAAAGCCAGGGCCGCTCCGGTCTTGGCGTCCAAGCGCAGCGCGCCCGGATAGGCGCGTTCGCGAAACTGGAAAACCTCGAGACGGCGCGGGAATTTGTCGAGATTGAAACCGGCAAGGGCGCAGATGCGCTCGACCGACGCCCGCAGCTCAAGGCGGCGATCGCAGCCGCCAAGCGCTTGGGGACGTATATCGTTGTGGCGAAGCTCGATCGGCTGTCGCGCGACGTTCACTTTATTTCCGGCCTCATGGTCCACCACGTGCCGTTCGTCGTCGCGGACCTGGGGCCGAACGTCGATCCGTTCATGTTGCACATTTACGCCGCGCTGGCCGAAAAAGAACGCGCGCTGATTTCCGAGCGCACCAAAGCCGGGTTGGCGGCGGCGAAGGAACGCGGGACGCGGCTAGGCAATCCTGGCCTCGCGGAGGCACGCGAGGTTCGTGTCATGCGCCGCAAGGCATGGTTCGCGGATCAAGCAGCGCGAATAGACGGCGTCATCGCCGAGACCATGCGCGCCGGAGCGCGTTCTCTCGACGCCGTGGCAAGAGCCATCAATGCGGCCGGAATTGCGCCACCTGAGGGCCGGGCCTGGTACAAGACGACGGTTGAGGCGTATCTGCGTCACGAGGACGACGAGCGTTTGAGTGTGCTGGGCAAGCTTGCACCTTCACGCGCCGCACAGTCTCGAACAAGCTGAGGCCGGACCGAAGTTTGGCCATCGAGAGACCAATCGGCGGAAGGAGCAGGATTCAGCTAGCAAGCGCGTGAGTCCAAGGCTCCGCCGCCACGAGCAGGCGCAGGTCGAGGCGCGCCAGAAGGGCGCCACCTACCCCGCTTGGCGCATCGCCGGCGAAGAAGTAAATTCTTTCCCGCGCCACGTCAGGGATACAAATAACTCCATGCCTCGATCCGGCTCATACCTCGGCCCCAGTCTCGGCTGCCGCGATCCCAACCACATCGCCCGCTGGGTCGCCGCCATGAACGCCGGCAAGGCCAAACTGCATTGCACGGCGATTGCAGGGACGACCGGCGCTCCGTGCCGCAAGGTTCCGTTGAAATTCGCCGACAAGTGCAGCATCCATTGCCGAGGGGCCGAACGGATCAAAATCGACCAGCTCCGCCTCGTATGGCTGCAACGCAAGCTCCGCCGCCGTTTCTTCAACGTGCGCGAGCGCGCCGCACTTGAAGCGCAAGTCTCAAAAATCAAGCGGCGGGCGCTGCGCTGGTGGTGGAAGATCGACCCGACGCTTTCGGGCTCGACGATTGCCCTCGAGGGCCACGACCTGGCGCGTGCTTGCGCGTGGCTTCGCGACGTCGCCAACGTCGAGCCCGACGCATTGACCCCGCGGGCGTTCGACCAATGCTTGTGGGCCGCCGCGCTGGTCCTCAGTCGCCGCTACGACGAAGGGACGACACTTCTGAAAGTGAAGCGGGCTTTGCAGGCCGAGGAGCTATGGCGATCGAAGACTGGCCAGACGGCATGAATCCGCGCGCGCGACCTTTTAGCCTCGTTCCCCCGCCTCGCGACCGACAGTTCCGCACAGCGCAGCTCAAAGCCGAACGCTCGAAGCGCAGTGCTGAACAGCGCCGGGCGGCCGCATTCGACGACAGTCAGGCCGGCCGTGCCGTCAATACGGCCGAACTTACCCGCCTCTGGGCTTCCGCCGCGTATCGCGAGTTGCGGGCCGACCTGCCGCCGCACGAGGTTGAGAAACTGCACAACCAATTGGCCTCCGTCCTATCCGGCGAGACCTCGCTCAAAGTCTGGCATGCGACAATCGCCGCCTTGCGTGAAGCCCGCCGCGCCGCAGATCTTTCTGATGAGGTCCGGCCGCGCAAATGGCGGCAGTCCTGGCCAGACATTAGCGATTGGTGAACGCTGACGATGCCATTTTGCGGGCGGCTCCGCCGCACCAAGTGGCGCGAGGATGGCCGTTACCGTAAACATCGTGAAAGATGGGTGAAAGATGGAGCAATCTCTCCCTTACAGGATTTCGCGGAGATGCCCGGAAATCCTGGTGGGCGCTAGAGGGATTGAACCTCTGACCCCTACCATGTCAAGGTAGTGCTCTACCGCTGAGCTAAGCGCCCATCTCCCATGATCTCAAGCGACGATTAGCCCGCTCAAGGACGGCGGGATATAGACGCTCGCGCCGCAACGCGCAATGGGTGAGGCGGCCCTTGACTTGCCCGCAACCGCCCTGCCCGTCATGAACCCATTCCGGCTTACGTTGCGCCCGGCCCTGCTTGCTGACATCGGCACCATGATGGCGATCGAACGCTCGCCGGATTACGAGCTCTACGTCGCCCGTTCGGAGGAGGAGGAGCATCGCGCGATGCTGTCCTCGCCCTCCCACGCTTACTGGCTTGGCGTGGGGGAGTCCGGTGCGGTCGAGGCCTTCGCCATCCTGCGCGGCCTCGGAGATCCGCACGCCAACCTCTACCTCAAGCGCGTCGCGGTCGCACGCCCCGGCCAGGGCCTGGGCACCGCGTTTCTGAGCCTCGTTCTCGACGAGGCTTTCGGGCCGATGGGCGCCGAGCGCTTCCATCTTGACTGCTTCGCCGACAACGCCCGCGCCCAACGCGCCTATATGAAACTGGGCTTCACCCGCGACGGCGTGCTGCGCCAAGCCTACCGGCTGGCAGACGGCAGGCGAAGCGATCTCATCATGATGGCGATCCTGAAGACTGAGTGGGAAGCGCAGCGGTGATGGTCGGTCCGCTCCAGATCGTTCCCCACATCTTCGCATTGACAACCCGCGCGGGTCATGGTTTTCCAAAAACCCATCGGCGCTTAGCCACGCCGCTTCGGATCAGGCTCGATGCCACGCCATTGGTTGAAATCGACGACCAAAACGCGCCGCCCGCTGGAAAGCGGGACGAACGGCTGACCGCGCGCCCCTGCTCCGGCTCCTCCCCGGCGGGCGCCGGGGTTCATAAGGCCCGCGTTCCAGGGTCTTATGGGGAGGAAGGGCGAACAAGGAATTTTTCATCATGTCAGGCTTCAAGGTCGCGGTCGCCGGCGCCACCGGCAATGTTGGCCACGAGATGCTCGATATTCTGGCCGAGCGGCGTTTCCCGGTGTCCGAAGTGGTTGCGCTTGCCTCCCCTGCTTCGATCGGCCGCGAGGTCTCGTTTGGCGACAAGACGCTCAAGTGCAAGGCGCTCGAGCACTATGACTTTTCCGACACTGACATTTGCCTCATGTCGGCGGGCGGAGCGGTTTCGAAAGAATATTCGCCCAAGATCGGCGCGCGGGGATGTGTCGTGATCGACAATTCGTCGGCCTGGCGCATGGACCCGGACGTGCCCCTGGTCGTGCCGGAGGTCAACGCGGCTGCGGCGAAGGGGTTCGGGAAGAAGAACATCATCGCCAACCCCAATTGCTCGACCGCCCAGCTCGTTGTGGCGCTGAAGCCGCTGCACGACCGCGCGACGATCAGGCGGGTCGTCGTGGCGACCTATCAGTCGGTCTCCGGCGCCGGCAAGGAGGCGATGGACGAATTGTTCGCGCAGACGCGCGCCGTGTTCGTGTCCGATCCGGTCGAGCCGAAGAAGTTCTCCAAGCGAATCGCCTTCAACGTCATTCCGCAGATCGACGTCTTCATGGACGACGGCTCGACCAAGGAAGAGTGGAAGATGGTCGCCGAGACCAAGAAGATCCTCGATCCCAAGATCAAGCTGACTGCGACCTGCGTCAGGGTGCCAGTGTTCATCGGCCACTCGGAGGCCGTTAACATCGAATTCGTCGATCCGATCAGCGCCGACGAGGCGCGGGAAATCCTGAGCCGGGCTCCCGGGTGCCTGGTTATCGATCGACGGGAACCCGGCGGTTACATCACCCCCCACGAGGCGGCGGGGGAGGACGCGACCTACATTTCGAGAATCCGCGACGACCCGACAATCGACAACGGCATCAACCTTTGGGTGGTGTCCGACAATCTGCGCAAAGGGGCGGCGCTTAACGCGGTGCAGATCGCAGAAGTGCTGGTCAATCGCGGCTGGCTGAAGCCCAAAGTGAAGGCCGCGTAGCCTATCGTTCGTCTATAAAGCGAAGCGGCGCCCCGAAGACCGATCTTCTCGCCGCTTTGTCCGTTCAATCGTTATGGTATTAGAACGAAAACGTCCGCGTTGTGTTTCAGGGGTCGATTCGGCAATCCATGGCGCAAGATCCGGATATCCGCCTGCTGACTTCCCCGCGCATTTTCTTGGTGGGGATGGCGGCGTTTCTGGCCCTGGTCGGATTCGTCATTCTCATCCTCTATCAGCAGATCGCGCTCGCCTTCAGCGCCAATCCCGGTTTGAACGGCCTCATTCTTGGCGTGCTGGCGATCGGCGCGCTGTTCACCTTCCGGCAGGTTATCCGGCTGTTCCGCGAAATACACTGGGTCAACTCGTTGACCGGTGCGGTGACCGACGGAGCTCCCCCGGCGCCTCGTCTGCTCGCGCCGATGGCGGTGATGCTCAATGCCGGCGCGGGCGCGCGAGGCTTGTCGACGCTCACCACCCGCGCGATCCTGGATTCGATCGCCACGAGACTCGATGAGGGCCGCGAGCTCAGCCGCTATCTGGTTGGGCTCTTGGTCTTCCTCGGGCTCCTCGGCACGTTTTGGGGCCTGTTGGAGACGGTCCACTCGATCGCGGGCGTCATCGATAGCATGAAGACCGGTGTTGACACCGGGACCATGTTCGATGACCTCAAGCAGGGACTGTCCGCGCCGATCGCCGGCATGAGCGTTTCGTTTACCTCCTCACTGTTCGGTCTCGCGAGTTCCTTAATTCTCGGCTTTCTCGATCTCCAGGCCGGTCAGGCGCAGAATCGATTCTATTCCGAATTCGAGGAGTTTCTCGCCAGCCACGTCCAGACGACGCCGGTTGTCGAGGCGGTTCCGGACGCGCCGATCATCGCCCAAGGCGCGCAGCCAGCGATTGAGTATCAGCGCGACACCAAGGCGATTGCGACGCTTGCGGAAGGCATTCAGGCTCTGGTCGGCCACATGCGCACCGAACAGCAACAGATTCGCGATTGGGTCGACGCGCAGGCGACGCAGCAGGAAGATATTGGCAAGCTCTTGCGGCGACTGTTGGACGAACTGGGCGCGCGATGAAGCGGGGATTTGAGCTGGGCGGGGGGTTCGGGAGTTAAATCATGGCGCTGTCGCGCGGACGCCGATATGAGCCGGTGAACTATTGGCCGGGCTTCGTCGACGCCTTGTCGACAATGCTTCTGGTGATCATTTTCCTGCTGTCGGTGTTCATGCTGGCCCAGTTCTTCCTCTCACGCGAGGTTACGGGCAAGGACGAGGCGCTCACGAGGCTCAATCGGCAGATCGAGGAACTGACCAATCTGCTGGCGCTTGAGCGGACCCAGAAGGGCGTCGACGAAAGCAAGATATCAGCCCTGACCGCCACGCTCGACTCGGCCCAGCGGGAGCAGAAGACGCTCAAGGACGCCGCGTCGCGGGGCGTGGTCGACGCCGACGCCGCAAGCGGCCAGGCCTCGGCGGCAGCCAACGCGCTCGATCAGCAAAAACAGATCTCGGCACAGGCGCTCGCCCAGGTCGACGTGCTCAACCAGCAGATCGCCGCGCTGCGCAAGCAGCTCGCGGCAATTGAGGATGCGCTCGCGGCATCGGAATCCGCAAACAAGGAATCGCAGTCGAAGATCGCCGACCTCGGCCAGCGGCTCAACGTCGCGCTTGCGCAGAAGGTTCAGGAGCTCAATCGCTATCGCTCTGACTTTTTCGGCCGCCTGCGGCAGATCCTTGGCGCCCGGCCCGATGTTCGGGTGGTAGGCGATCGGTTCGTCTTCCAATCCTCAGTGCTGTTCGACGTCGGCAAGGCCGACATCAGCCCGGCCGGCCACCAGTCGCTCGACACGCTCGCCGCCGCCGTGATCGACCTCGAGCGCGAGATTCCGCCCGACATCCCCTGGATCCTCAGAGTCGACGGACACACTGACAACAGCCCGATCACCGGCAACGGCCCCTACAAGTCGAACTGGGAACTGTCAGCCGCCCGGGCGGTCGCGGTGGCGCAATATCTCATCAGCAAAGGGGTCGAGCCCGACCGCCTAGCTGCCGCCGGTTTTGGCGAATTTCAACCGCTCGATCAGGGGACTGACGACGAATCGCGCGCCCGTAATCGGCGCATCGAACTCAAGCTCACCGAGCGGTGAGTACTTAATTCACCCAGGATTTCGCCAGGACTGCTCTCTCGCCCTGGCTATCCGCAGGTCGCGGGGTGGCAGTTGCCATCGTCGCCCTTCCCGGCTATCGCCATGGCCAAAGATTAAGATAAAGGCGCCGCGAGCAAGCCCAACGCAATGAGGCCGATCGCGGAGGGAACGCGAAACACGGGAGAGGTCAACATGCGCGGATCATGGATTCTGTCACTGATGGGGCTCGGGCTCGCCGCGCTGACTGCGTCGGCCAACGCCCAGGACATCACCATCGCCGTCGCCGGACCGATGACCGGACCTGTCGCCAGCATCGGCGAACAGATGAAGCGGGGCGCGGAGACCGCCGCCGCGGCGATCAATGACGCCGGCGGAGTGAATGGCCGCAAGATCAAGATCGTGATCGAGGACGATGCCTGCGATCCGAAGCAGGCTGTCGCTATCGCCAATCGCATTGTCGGGCAGCAGATCAAATACATCGACGGTCATGCCTGTTCGGGCTCGTCGATCCCGGCGGCCGACGTCTACGCGGACAACAGCCTTCTTATGATGTCCCCTGCGTCATCGAATCCGGCTCTGACCGAAAAGGGGCATTCGACAGTCATGCGGCTCTACCCGCGCGACGACAAACAGGGCGAGTTCATCGCGCCCTGGATCGCCGAGAAATACAAAGGCAAAAAGATCGCCATTCTTCACGATAAGTCGGCTTATGGAAAGGGTTTGGCGCAGGTGGTGAAGGACAAGCTGAACGCCGGCGGCGTCACCGAGGTCCTGTTCGAAGGCATCAATCCCGGCGAAAAGGATTATACCGCCGTCATCACCAAGCTGAAGAACGCGGGCGCCGAGTTCGTTTATTTCGGCGGCTATCACACCGAGGCCGGTCTCATGTTGCGACAGGCGGCGGACCAAAGCTACAAACTGAACCTGATGACGGGCGACAGCATAGCCACCTCCGAGTTCTGGCAGATCTCCGGCCCCGCTGGCGAAGGCACGCTGTTCACTTTCCCCACCGATCCGCGCCGTTCGCCGAACGCGGCGAAGGCGCTTGAACAGTTCAAGGCGCAAGGGTTCGACCCCGAGGGCTTCACCCTGTTCAGCTATGGCGTGGTCCAGGCGATCGCTGAGGGGATCAAGCGTGCTGGCTCGGACGATCCAAAGGCGATCGCCAAGGCCCTGGAAGACGGCAAACCGGTCGAGACCGTCATGGGGCCTGTCCGTTTCGATAGCAAGGGCGACGTCCTCGACCCGAGCTACGACATCAACGTTTGGAGCGCCGCCGGCAAATACGCGCCCATTGCAAAGTGAGCCACGGCCCGATGCGTCGCCTCAACTCTGCCGGCTGAGAATCGGTTTCAGACGGTCTCCCTGACGAAAGCTTCGATGAGCGTATCGAAGGCCTCCGGCGTCTCCCATTGCGGCGTGTGCCCGGCGTCGGGAATCATCTGCACCGCGCGGCGCCACAGGGTCGGCATCGCCACCGAATCGAAATAGCGTCCATTGACCAGCTGCTCTTCATCGCCGTGCAGCACGGCGAGCGGGGCCCGAAGATCGCCCACCACCGCGCACTCGTCGCGGAACTCGCCGGGGCCGACGCTGGCCCCCAGGTTGCTGCGCGCCCGCCCGTCCGTGCGCAAAACATCGGCGAGAAAGAACGGCGGAATATCGGCGAAGCCCGGGCTGAAGAACGCGGCGACATAGGCAGACGCCTCGAGGCTGTCGATCCTTTCCTGGAAAGTGACTTTCATCGCCGGATTGCGGAAGAACGCCTCACTCATCGCCTCGCCGGATGTGAGCGGCGGCGTGCCGAAAATGACAAAGCCGCGCGGGTTCCTGAGATCAGACGCCATTTCGAGCGCGACATGACCGCCGAGGCTCCACCCGACGAAGTGGGCCTCGTCGATCCCCAGCGCGTCTAGGACCGCGCGAACCGCGCGGGCATGGCCAGGAAGCGAATAGGCGCTCGGATCCTTCGCGTCGTCCGACGCGCCATGGCCCGGAAGATCGACCGCGATCAGCCGGAAGCGTTGGCCAAGCCGCCCATCGAGCTGACGCGAGAAGACGCGCGAGGACGACGAATTGCCGTGGATGAGCACCACGGGTGGACCCTGGCCGGCCGACTCGTGGACAGCGACCGCGCCATTCGGCGTGTGGATTTTCCGCGTCTTCATCGCCCTCCCCCCAAGGAAACTCAAACGCTTCAACCGGGACGGCCGCGTATCGCGGTGGAAGCCCGCCGCGCATCCCCTTCCGAAAGTGGGATCGGATTGGAGACTTGCAATATCCATAAATGTATAAGCCGGACTGGGCGAGTATGGCCGTCTGGCCCTCCTCGAACGCTGCCCCCGATTGAGCGGCGCGTTCGTGTTTCGCCTATGATTTGCCCGGAAATCAATGGGCCGATAGCGTACGAATTCGCTTGGGGGCTTTTAGGAATGGCTGAGTCTGTTGGCGGCGCGAAGGCACCGATAACTTTGCCCGTGATCGCCTGCCTGCTCGTTGTCGATTGCCTGTGGCGGCTTGTTGCGCCTGGGGGACCCTGGCCGGTCACACCCTGGAACTATGTCTCAATGGGCGTCGATCTGCTCTTGCTCATCGGGCTGGTCGCGCTTTGGCGGAGCTATCCCGCGCCCACTCCAGAGGCGCCTCCCCATGTCCGCTGGGGCGGCTGGCTGCTTGGGCTTGGGGTCGCAGCGGGAATCATCATGCTGCCGCTGCGCTTCACCAGCGAACATGCCTGGTGGGCTGGCCACTTCAGAGGCGGCGGCTTCTAGGCTCGTCGCTGTCGTCGCCGTACGCGCTGCGCCGCCCCTTCCCTTTCGCCGATCTTTCGTGTATTGCGCCGCACAATCAGTCGGCTGAGCACTGTTAAGTATGGCTCGCCGTCGTATTCCCGTCATCCCATTCAAGGAGACAGCGCCCGCGCCTCGCTCGGTTCGAACGTTTGTCGCCAGTAAAGCCCGCTCATGAAGCTTCGCAACATCGCTATCATCGCCCACGTCGACCATGGCAAGACGACCCTCGTCGACCGGCTCTTGCAGCAGTCGGGCGCGTTTCGCGACAACCAGCGCGTCGCCGAACGGGTGATGGATTCGAACGACCTCGAACGCGAGCGCGGGATCACCATCCTCGCCAAGGCAACCTCGGTGGTGTGGAAGGACGTTCGGGTCAATATCGTCGACACGCCGGGCCACGCCGATTTCGGCGGCGAGGTCGAGCGCATCCTTTCTATGGTCGACGGGGCGATCATCCTGGTAGATGCGGCCGAAGGCCCGATGCCGCAGACCAAGTTCGTCCTAGGCAAGGCGCTGAAAATTGGGCTGAAGCCCATCGTCTGCGTCAACAAAGTCGACAAGCCGGACGCTCGTCCGACCGAAGTCGTCAACGAGGTGTTCGACCTGTTCGCCGCCCTCGACGCGACCGACGAACAGCTCGATTTCCCGATCATCTATGGCTCCGCGAAGCAAGGCTGGATGTCGGATTCGCCCGACGAGCCGAAGACCGACATGGCAGCGTTGTTCGACCAGGTGCTGAAGCATGTGGAGCCGCCGAAGGTCGGCGCGGGCGGTTTTCGCATGCTCGGCACGCTGCTGGAGAGCAACCCCTACCTCGGCCGCATCGTCACCGGCCGGGTGTTCTCCGGCTCGATCAGGACCAACACGCCGGTAAAAGTGCTGGACCGCGAGGGCGATCTTGTCGAGGCGGGCCGGGTCTCGAAGATCCTCGCCTTCCGCGGCATCGAGCGGGCGCCAATCGACGAGGCGGTCGCCGGCGACATTATCGCAATCGCGGGGCTGGAGAAATTCAACGTCGCCGACACGCTCATGAATCCGGAGGAAGTCGAGCCACTGCATGCGCAGCCGATCGATCCGCCGACGCTGTCGATGACTTTCTCCGTCAACGACAGCCCGCTCGCCGGCACCGAAGGCGACAAGGTGACGAGCCGCGTTATTCGCGACCGGCTTTACAAAGAAGCGGAAGGCAATGTCGCGCTCAAGGTCGAGGCGGCCCCTAATTCCGATTCCTACATCGTGTCGGGCCGCGGCGAATTGCAGCTTGCGATCCTGATCGAGACGATGCGCCGCGAGGGTTTCGAGCTCGGCGTGTCGCGTCCGAAGGTGCTGTACCGCAAGGACGAATCCGGCGAGATCCTGGAGCCGATCGAGGAAGTCGTCATCGACGTCGACGAAGAGCATTCCGGCGTCGTCGTGCAGAAGATGAGCGAGCGCAAGGGCGAGATGATCGAAATGCGCCCGTCCGGCGGCGGCCGTCTGCGCCTCGTTTTCCTGGCGCCGACGCGCGGCCTCATCGGCTATCTCGGCGAATTGCTGACCGACACGCGCGGCACCGCGATCATGAACCGCCTGTTCCACAACTGGGGCCATTGGAAGGGCGACATCGCCGGGCGCCGCAACGGGGTGCTGATCTCGAACGAGGCGGGCGAAGCGGTCGCCTATGCGATGTGGAACCTCGAAGATCGCGGCCCGATGATGATCGAGCCGGGCTGGAAGGTCTATCAGGGCATGATCGTCGGCCAGCACACGCGCGACAATGACCTCGAAGTCAACGTGCTCAAGGGCAAGAAGCTCACCAATATCCGCACCCACTCCAAGGACGAGGCGGTGCGTTTGACTCCGCCGATGCAGATGACGCTTGAGAAGGCGCTGGCCTACATCGAGGACGACGAGCTCGTCGAAGTGACGCCGAAGTCGATCCGCCTGCGCAAGGGGCGCCTCGACCCCAACGACCGCAAGCGCGCCGAGCGCGCCAAGGCGGTGGAAGGTGCAGCGTAGGAAAACCTCTGGATATTACTTGTTGTCCAAGAAAATCTTGCGCCAAAGCCTTGACCGCGTATTCGGCTGATCGGAAACTCCCCTAAAAGCGAAAGGGAGTTGGGCATGCGCACGATTGGCGTCTTAGCGGCCTGTGCCGGAGTATTTCTGAATCTCACGGCCGCCTACGCGCTGCCTAAGCGAATTATCATTCTCCGGCACGCGGAGAAGTTCGAGAAAGCAGGGCTTTGCGGCGTTGGCGAAAAGAGGGCGCAGGCGCTCGCGACTCAGTATCTCGGATATGGCGCGAAAGATTCTCTGTTCGCAAATGGCGACCAGCCTGCCGCATTCTACGCAAATACCCCCCATGCGGAGGAGACCATTGAGCCGGCATTTTCAACCTGGCCGAAGAGTCCTTCTCAGGTTGGAAAAGCCATTCGCTTTGACACAACCCTTGATTTAAACACATGGAGCCGGAAGGCCGCTAAGGAAGTGCTAACAAATTATAAGAATGAGATCGTAGTGATGGCTTGGGAGCATAGCCGTATTGCCAATGCAGAGTTTGATTCGAAGTACTCTACTGACCCACTGACCCTCTATCAGCTATTGGGTCTCTTTAATTATAAACATCCTCCTCTTCCGCTACAGAACTGGTGCGGCTCGAACTATGATTATTTCTGGATCATCGATTACGATCCCAATGTCGAATATCGCGGCGTGCCCCCGACGCCGGTCAACATAGTGACCAGGTTACAGAAATTACAAGTCCTTCCCCAGAATACCTGGGGATCGCAGCCCCCGCACGGAGTTTTCAAACACGACGGCGGCGAATGCGATGCTACGCCGAAACCAGCTTGTACGCCTCAGCAAGGGGAATGAGGCGTCCGAGCCTCAGAGCGATACGCAACTCGACGCGGTGAGGCCTGACGCTAAGGGCATTTCGTCCACTTGGGGTCGAACACTCCATCCACGTTTTTGGGATCTTTGGGCGCGCCCGCGTCATTGACCGTCCACCCATAAGCGACGATGTCCTTGCCACCTCTTCTCGCATTGTCGGAGGCCACCGCCTCGAGTTGCGACAGGTCGCAGGTCGCTCCGCCGCACGCCCCGATTGTGACCGGGTAGAGACCGACGCCGTCGTGCAACCAGTCGTCGCCCAACGGCGCTTCCTTGCGGAACCGATCGCGCGCCATGGTCGCGAAGCGAACCTGTACGCGGTAGGCGCCGTTTTGGTTAAGCAGATCGAAGACGAGCGCGGAGCCGGGCGGCATGTCGTCCCGCACGATGTTGGAGGCAGCAGGAGGAAGCCAGTGCGCGTCTAGCATTCCGCCGAGCGCCGCAAGCTGGGTGTCGTGGCCGGAGAAGATGACGACGGACTTGCCGGACTTGACGTCCAGTTCGCCCGGTATCGCGCCCTTCGTTATGGGACCCAGTCCCGTTCGGCCCGCCCTCTGATCCATGAGCGCCACGATGTGCCATAGCAGCGTCTCGCCGCGAATGAAGGGGTTGTAGACCGCCGTCCGGTCCTTATTCATGAAATCGTCGCGGCCGTTAATGGCGTAGCCGCCGACGTGAACTTCCAATCCCTTCTGCAACTCGTCGAGATCTACGGGGGACGCCTTGCTTGGTACCAACGAGTCCGGCGCAGTGATGTCGCCGCACTGCGCATATTCGAGAAAGACATTCTCCGAATACGTTCTGGCGGTGTCGACTTGTCCTTTCAGGGAAGCAAGATGTTTGTTGTCCGCGTCCTGGAAAAAAGGATCGCGTCCAAGATGATCGCAGCCTTGTATGCAACGCTTGTCGAGCAACTCCTTGAACTGGGACAGTTGCGAATTAAAAACTTTGGTGGGCAGGCTCGCGTCGGGGTACGAGCAGGGCACCTTAATCGGGGCGGCCGTGGCGGACCAACGGATTGCGCAGTTCGACAGCTCCGGCACAATTCCACCGTTTTTAGATGTCCATTCCGTCGCATTGAAAAGAGGGTCTTTATTATTCGGGTCTACCTCGTGAAAGATTTTCACGGCGCTGGGTGAGGTGCAGAGGCCTTCGACGAGGGCATGGGCGGTTCCGAGCGTTCGCTGATCGACGTCCGCATAGACGAACAATTGCCCGCAGTCGAACTGTTGTCGTTTCCTATCTGCTTTCAATCTGTTTCTATAGTAATTCCCCATGATGGTCATGAGGACGTAGCCGTGCCGGGTTAGGTCATTGGCCTTGATCGGGCAGGTCGGGTCACCCGGGTTCCAGTCGGCCCATTTGTATTTTGCGGACGGGCTATTATTGTCCGCGGCCTCGTCATTATCCACGGCCTCAGCCTTATCACAGGTATCGTTGGCGCCAACGAGCGGCGAATAGGAACGCACACCGTGCCGCGTAACGATGATCGTCAGGATGGGCGCGCCGGAGGCGTCTTCAGCGAGCGCGGCGGCGCCTTGGAGGGCGGCGACCAACAACGCGACGGCGACGGAATTTCGGAGCCCATCAGGGAATCTAGGGAAAGACCTATTTGTGAACAACAGATCGCCTCCAGGTATTCAAATCATGAAGCAATGCCAACATAGCTAGGGAAATCGTTATGTTTTCGATATCGATGTAAACTTATGGCGGAATTGTGACGCCCGCAACTTCAACCACGGCATGATCGTCGGCCCGCACACCCGCGACAACGATCTCGAAGTAAAGTGCTCAAGGGCAAAGAGGCGAGCGTAGGAAGGCGATAGGCGCGGGCGCGTGCGGACACGTATTCGGAGGAGCCGATGCCGACGACTAAGATCATGCTCATTCGCCATGCGGAGAAGCCAAACGGCGACGGCGGCCCCGGGCTCATGCCGAACGGCGTCGAGAACCCCAGAGCCTTGACCCTCACCGGGTGGAAACGGGCCAACGCGCTGGTGGGCCTGTTCAATCCCGCCGATGGAGCCTCGCCGAGACCGCCGCTCGCAAAGCCCCGGAGCCTGTTCGCCTCGGGATCGGAAAGTCTGCGGCCAAAGCAAACGATCGCGCCGCTCGCGACGGCGCTCAATCTCTCCGTCAGGTCCTTCCTGAAGGGTCAGGAGCCTCAGCTGGTGGCGGCGGTGAAGGCGGCCGAAGACCCGGTTCTCATTTCCTGGCAACACGAAGCGATCCCCGAGATTGCCAATCTCATTCGCGGCAGCGCGGACGGCGTCCCGCCGAGGTGGCCGGCTCACGTCTACGACCTCGTCTGGGTGCTCGACCTTCAGGCCTCCGGCGCCTGGAGTTTTGCACAGGTTCCCGAGCTCGTCATGCCGGGTGACTCCGATAAGCCGATCGGCCTCGACGGGTAGGCGCATTCTCCGACTTAGGGCGAAACTCAACCACGACCGGCGCGGGTCAGAGTCGTCTGAGCGTCGGCGATTGGATTCGGATCCGCCGTGATGTGAATTAATGGCGCGCAATAAACGGCAAGCTCCAGCAAGACGCCGGCCGCGACATCGAATGGAGCGCTCGGCGGAAAAAGCACCGCGACGACATCAAGTGCGACCTCAGCGTCATCTGCGAGATTGCCGAAGTTGGCGCTGATCGCTGTCGTGAAATTTGTCGATCCGAGTTCGCCAACCAGAGCTGCGAGCGTACGCAGTTCACCGACTGTCATCAGCTTCGCTTCCTTTCTCGGCGTCGCGCACAAATTTACGCGCACCAATTGTTTCAATGACTTAAGTGCGCTTCTACGCAACTTTTTTCGCGCCTTGGAGTTCCCCAAACCTCGTTCTGAAGCGCCGCGGGGCGGCCTCGAAAGCCCGCCCTGAGAAGGGAACGCTCCAGAGCCGCAACGAAGGTATTGGTCGCTTCTGACCGCCCTTCGAGACGCGATGCTGCGCATCGCTCCTTGAGGCATGAGGCCTGCGAGTGGCGCCCACTTCGAGGGCCTTCGTGCACGAAGATCCCCCAGACCTGCCAACTCCATCACCCGTAGGGCGACCGTCCGTTTCGTTTCGTTTTGGACGCGGACGCGGCCAAAAAAGCGAAAACGAAAGGATTCATTTCGCCAAACGAAACGAAGCGTCTCGTTTGGCTTGTCGTAAGTCATTGAAATCCTTATGTGCGGCGAATCATGATTTCGCGGGATTGTTTGTTTTCAATGGGTTAAGCGCCACATTTCGTTTCGCGATTTTCTCGCACGCGGTTGGTGCCGTCTCAAAAGCCGACAGACAGCCAGACCTGAGCGAGCAAACGGCGCGCATTCTCTACTTCCGATTGATTATACAAAGAATTCTCTTTTACACAAGAAATTGTTCTCGGCGTTTCGTTGAAAATGGGCGCGGGCGGTGCGAGAGGCCCCCTATCCCGCTCGCGGGGAGCCGCAGCCCGTCAGCCTTAACCTAAAAAAAGCCAAGGCGCCGTAAGTGGACGCTGACGACAGATGTGTGACAGAAGGTCGGTCGGAGGATCACCCCCTTGCGTATCCACCACCTCAATTGCGGGTCTCTCTGTCCGCGCGGCGGGAAGTTGTTAGGTGGCGCCGGCGGCCCATTGTCGCCCGCCCCCATGTGCTGCCACTGCCTCCTGATCGAGAGCGATGACGGACTGATCTTGGTCGATTCCGGGCTCGGGGTCGAGGATGTCAACGAGCCAGGGCGGCTCGGATTCCTGTTCAACGCGATGGTGCGGCCACGGCTCGACGTCGCGGAGACGGCGCTCAGGCAAGTCGCGGATATGGGCTTCCGCCCCAGCGATGTTCGCCACATCGTGCCGACTCATCTCGACCTCGACCACGCCGGAGGGATCTGCGATTTCCCCGACGCTGCGGTCCACGTTTTCGCCGCCGAGCTTCGCGCGGCCTCGCATCGGTCGACGCTTGGCGAGCGAAACCGCTATCGCGCCGCGCAGATCGCCTCAGTCAAGAAATGGGATGCGGTCGAGGAAGAGGGCGAATCCTGGTTTGGCTTTTCGGCCGTGCGCGCGATACCCGGAACTCGCGACGAGGTGCTGCTGGTGCCGCTTCCCGGTCATACGCGCGGGCATTGCGGCGTCGCGGTCAGGCGGGCGAATGATTGGCTGCTCCATTGCGGCGACGCCTATTTCCATCACTCCGAAGTCTCGTCCGACGGCGGCGCCACGCCGAAGGGCTTGCGTTGGTTCGAGTCGCTGGTCGAGTTCAACGGCGCTGAGCGGCGCGCCAATCAGGCGCGCTTGCGCGAGCTGGTGGGCCTCGCCGCCGGCGAGGTCAAGCTCATCTGCTCGCACGATCCCTCCGACTTTTTCGCGATGAAGAACGCGCAGCGCGAAGCCCGAGCCGCGCAACAACTGATAAGCGCGCGTGAGCCCGTCAGCGCTCCACAGCCCCTCCAGCAGCGCGACCTCCGCGCAAGACGATAAGAACCCGACCCGCTTAAGCGAACTCGCGGCGTCAGTCCGCTCCGGGGCCTGCGCGCCGCAGCGCCTTGACCGCGCCCCGTCGGGTCTTGTCGTCGACCCGACGCGTCCTCGAGGCCAGCGTCGGGCGGGTGGCGACGCGCGGCTTCGCTCGCGCCTGCGCCCGCATGATGAGGTCGGCGAGTCGGGCTCGTGCGTCTTCGCGGTTGCGCGGCTGGCTCGCGTATCGCTGCGCGAAAATGACGATCACGCCGTCCTGGGTGGCGCGCGACCCAGCGAGCTTGATGAGCCGGATCGCAACGTCGTCCGGCAGACTGGGCGAGCCGCGGGCGTCGAATCGGAGTTCGACCGCGCTCGCCACCTTGTTGACGTTCTGCCCGCCCGGACCTGAGGAGCGCACGAAAGTCTCGACGATCTCTCTCTCGTCGATGAGGAGATCGCCGACTTTCATGCCTCAACGCCAGTTGCGCACGTCGACGAAGCGCCCGGCGATCGCGGCCGCTGCAGCCATGGCCGGCGAGACCAGGTGCGTGCGGCCTCGGTAGCCCTGCCTGCCCTCGAAATTGCGGTTCGAGGTCGAAGCGCAGCGCTCGCCCGGCTCAAGCTTGTCGGGATTCATTGCGAGGCACATCGAGCAGCCCGGCTCGCGCCACTCGAAGCCGGCGGCGAGGAAGATCTTGTCGAGGCCCTCGGCCTCGGCCTGCGCCTTGACCAGACCCGATCCGGGCACGACCATGGCGTTGACGCGCTCGCTCACCTTATGGCCATTCGCGATCGCCGCGGCGGCGCGCAGGTCCTCGATGCGGCCGTTAGTGCAGGAGCCGATGAAGACGCGGTCGATGGCGAGATCCGTCATCTTCTCCCCGCCCTTGAGCCCCATATAGTCGAGCGCGCGCTGAATGGAGGCGCGCTTCTGCTCGGTCGGCGCGTCCTCGACCCGCGGCACGACGCCGAAGATCGGCGCGACGTCCTGCGGGCTCGTGCCCCAGGAGACGATCGGCGGCAGATTGGCGGCGTCGAGCTTAACCTCAGCGTCGAAATGCGCGCCCTCGTCGCTGTTGAGCGTATCCCAGTGACGCCGCGCCTGATCCCATAGCGCGCCCTTCGGCGATTTCGGCCGGTCCTCGAGATAGGCGTAAGTCTTCTCGTCGGGCGCGATCATGCCGGCGCGCGCCCCGCCCTCGATCGACATGTTGCAGACCGTCATCCGGCCTTCCATCGACAGCGACTCGATCGCCGAGCCGCAATATTCGATGACATGGCCGGTGCCGCCCGCCGTCCCGATCTGGCCGATGATGGCGAGGATGATGTCCTTGGCGGTCACGCCCGGAGGAAGCGCGCCGTCGACCTTGACGCGCATGTTCTTGGCCTTGGTCTGGATCAGCGTCTGGGTCGCGAGCACATGCTCGACCTCGGAGGTGCCGATGCCGTGCGCAAGCGCGCCAAAGGCACCGTGGGTCGAGGTGTGGCTGTCGCCGCAGACGATCGTCGTGCCCGGCAAAGTGAAGCCCTGCTCCGGCCCGATGATGTGCACGATCCCCTGCCGCGCATCGAACTCGTCGTAATATTCGATGCCGAACTCGCGCGCGTTCTTGGCCAGTTCCTCGACCTGCTGGCGGCTCTCCGGATCCTCGATGCCGCCGCTGCGGTCGGTGGTCTGGATGTTGTGGTCGACGACCGCCAGCGTCTTGTGCGGCGCGCGCACCTTGCGCCCGGACATTCGCAAGCCCTCGAACGCCTGCGGGCTCGTCACCTCGTGGACGAGATGACGGTCGATATAGATGAGGCTCAGGTCGCCGCTCGTGTCCAAGACATGCTCATCCCAGATCTTGTCGTATAACGTACGCGGCGTGGACATAACGATCTCCGGCGCCAATCGGCGCGAATGGAAGGGAGTTCGAGCTATCTATGCCTGATGGGGCGGCGATGGAAGGGGAATTGCGCCGCGTCTAAGCGCTACTGCGCCCTGCCCTACCCCGCGGCGACGCTGCCGACCGGTCGGGTCGGCGAGAGGTGAGGCGTCCGCGCGAGCCGGCCGGATTCAACCAGCGCGAATTCCTCGCAAATAAAAGCACACAAACGTCAATAAATGCGAGTAAGCGCTAGTAAAATAGCTAGCGTTTATTTTTCCGAATCGGGACTTTTCAATGAGTTACAAGCGATTCAAATAAAAAAAATCCGCTCCGTCTCAGCTCGCGTCTTTCGATTGTGCGCGAAACGTCTCAGGCGCTCATTCCCTCTTTCTGCTGGCCCGCCGCACGCGGTGCGGCCTCGATCCGGCGACTGGGAAAGGTTATAGCAGAGATTCTGGATTATGGAAAGAAATTGCACATCAAAAATCCGGCCGGATCGCGCCGCATCGACTTCGATACGCGGCTTCCTTCAAGTGGCTATTTTCGCGGCAGACGGACAAAAGAGATCGGTGAGGCTCGCTGGACCGAGTTTGATCTCGACCAATCCCACTCCGAGCAGCGGACGAGCAGCGCGTTCTAGTCTAGCGCGCCACCAACGTATTGATGCGCTTCGGCACACTGCCGACGGGCACGACGGCGACCGGCTTCATCACGGCGGCATCGATCACAGACACTGAATCGAGCGCCGAGTTGGAGACGAAGAGGCGGTCGCTGTCTGGCGTGAACGTAATCCAGTTCGGTGTGGCGCTGATCGGCGGTTGCCCCGATTTCTCGCGCACCGGCAGCAAGACATGGCCAAGGAGCCGCAGGTCTGGCAGCGAATAGGCAAACACTGCGTTGTCGACGGTGCTGTTGATCCACAGGCTCTTGCCGTCCGGTGCGATAGCAATGCCGTGACAGGGCGTCGTCTCGTCGCCACGGCCACTTTCGTCGGAACGCAGGTCCGGCAACCTGATCCGTTCCACCTCCTTTCGCGTGACGAAATCCACGATCGCGACGCCGTGAAACTCAGAGAGTTCTACGAAGATCCGCTTGGTCGACCCGTCGGCGTTCGCCTCGATGGCCATCGGCCGTACACCCGCCTCGAACCGCACTCCCCAGGCGAGTTGATCCGTAGCCAAATCGAACACCGTGACCATGTGGTTGGCGATGGAGCCGGCGACAGCGTATTTGCCGTCTGGGGTTACGTAGACGTTGTGGAGCTGCCCCCCGACTGGAATGCTTTCGACAAGCCTACGAGTCGCGGCGTCGATCACGTCGAGCCCGCCTTTCCCGCCCCGGATGGCCACCAGCACGCGCCCACCGTCCTTTGTCACCGCGATATTGTTGGGACGCCCGCTGAGCGGCACCTCGTCAGTGATCTGGCCGCTGGCGCGATCCACGATATCCAGCGCGTTTTTCGATTCATTGCTGATGTAGATTCGGCTGCCACCAGGGGAGAAACCAACCCCGTGCGGCGCTGCAATACCACCGATAACCTGCACAACCTTGTTCGTCGTGGGGTCTATCACCTCGACGCGACCGCCGCCGCTGTCGGTAACGTAGATCCATGCCTCGCGGGCGGAGGCGCAGAATGGCGTCAGCGCCAGGAGCAATCCGAGAGATAGCAGGCGGCTATGATTCTTCGAACCCATGTTGCGAGTCCTTCCGGCGGCATAGTTCGGCTTCTCGAGGCTTAACGCTGGAATCGTGGCATATTGTCGGCCTGCTGAGATCACCGCTTCCGGTTGCCGGCTTTTCGGCAACCCGCGTCGAGCCCTTGATCGGCCAACACTCCATGGCGATCGTGATCAAATAGGCCGCGCCACTCGACACCTGTTGCGCGAACCGGAGTTCACGAGCCCAACGCCCCGCCGGGCCGCTTCAACTCTTACGCCGACGCGCCATTCAGACGGGCGAAGCGCTTGAGCAGCGCATGCACATAGTCCGGCGAGATTTCGCCGTTCGCGAACAGGATGCGGTAGCAGATCGGCGCGATCAGAATGTCGATCGCTTCGTCGACCGGGAATCCGGCCTCGCCACGTTGGAGAGCGCGGTTATTGAGAGTTTGCAGGTGTTGGGTCGTATAAGAGCAGCAGCGCGCAGCGGCGAGATCGGAGTCTGTCTCGGCCAGCACGTCGCGCAGCAACGCGCGGCCGACGGGAGAGGCCATTTCCTCCGCATATTGCTGCACGAAGGCGCGCAAGTCTCCTGAAAGGGAGCCCGTGTCGTCCGGGTCGGCTATGGGGCGCAGCCGTTCGGCGGCGGTGTCGGCCAGCAATTGCGCGAGGTCGCCCCAGCGCCGATAGACGGTTGACGGCGTCACGCCCGCCCGTTCGGCGATCATCGGCACGTTGATCTCGCCTCGGCCGACTTCATTGAGGAGAGCCTGCGTCGCCAGGTGAACCGCCTCTTGAATGCGGGCGCTCCGGCCGCCCTGTCGAACCATTTCGCGCGCCATTCCGCGGTCCTCGACAATCACCGGCGACTTAAAGCAAAGATATTGCATTAAGCCGCCGCCGTGTTATCTTGCTCTAACGCAATAACTTAGCTTTAGGTCATGAAAATGTCCACCATCGCCGCCACAATCGCAGCTCGGCCGGCTTCGAGATCCCTGACCGCGATCTATGCGACGCTGACGGCGATCACCTTCTCGGCTGTCTCAGCCGCGCCGACGCCGATCTACCGGTTCTATCGTGAGACGCTGGGCCTGACCCCGTTCGCGATCACCTTCATCTTCGCCGTCTATTCCTTCACGATGATCGCCGCCTTTCTGACGGTTGCGCGCCTATCGGATTATGTCGGCCGCAAGCCGATGATTGTGCTCGCCCTCGGACTCAACGCGGTCGCGCTTCTTCTGTTCTTCGTCGCGGGGTCCGCTGGCGCGCTCGTCGCTGCGCGCGCCGTGCAAGGGGTCGCGACGGGCATCGCGCTGGCGACGCTTGGCGCGCTCATTGCCGATACGGCGCCGCAATGGGCGGCGACGCTCAACAGCGTGACCGCGTTCATGGGTCTCGCGCTCGGTTCGCTCATCTCGGGCGTATTCGTCACCTTCGCGCCTTGGCCGACGCATCTGGTCTATGCCGTGCTGCTCGGCGTGACGCTTGGCGAGATGGTCATCCTTGCGTGGGTCGCCGAAACGACATCGCGAAAGGCCGGCGCCTGGCGCGGAATCAGGCCCAAACTCACCGTGCCGAAAGCTGCGGCCGCCGCCATGGCGCGCCTTTTCCCGCTGACTCTGTCCGCCTGGGCGCTCGGCGGATTCTATCTCTCGTTGATGCCCTCGCTCATGATCGCTGCGACCGGTGTCCGCTCGCCTCTCATCGGCGCCGCCGTCGTTTCCGCGCTGATGGTCTCCGGCGGCGTTTCGTCGCTCGCGACGCGCGCCCTCGAGGCGGGGACGACGGTGCGCGCCTCGGCGGCGTCGCTCGCAATTGGCATCGTCATCACCCTGTTCGCCATTGCAGCCGGTTCGCCGATGGGCATGTTCTTCGGCACGATCGTCGCGGGCGCGGGCTTCGGCGCGTCCTACGGGGCGTCGTTGCGCGTGCTCCTGCCGCTCGCTTCGAGCCACGAGCGGGCCGGTTTGCTTTCGGCCTATTTCGTCGAGTCTTATCTTGCCTTCGCGCTGCCGGCGATCGCGGCCGGCCTTGCCGCGCCCCGGTTCGGGCTGGTTGCGACAGCGCTGTTTTACGCTTCGGCGCTCGCGCTGAGCGCCCTTGTGACGCTCGCGGTCGAGACCGCTGCCGTGCGTCGATGAACGGGCCGAGCCGACCGTCGGCGTCGAGGCGCGAAGCTCGCCTCTCCGCTACGCCCTTGCCGACGTCTCGGCGATGATGGCGAGCGGCAGGACCTCGACCGTGCCGCCCGACACCCGTTTGGTCTCTGCGGTATAGGCCTTGAAGAAATCGCGGCTCTGCAGCGCCTTGGAGGCCTCGTCGTCGGACGAGGCCGCGAGGTGATAATATTCGTTCGAGCCGTTATCCGCCTTCATGCAGCGATAAGCGATCCGGCCGTTCAAGGTTCCGTCGGCCTCGACGGCGGCGATGAACCGCGTGATCTCATCGCGCCAAGCTTCCGGCGATCCGTCCTGGAAGCGATATTTGATGAGGAAGTGCTTCACCGCTCTCTCCTTGGGTTCGCGCGCCATTCGGCTTCGGCGCTTTGCCGCCCCCTCAAACTTGCTTTCGCACGTACGAACTCGCAAGTATGGACAAAAATGATAGCGCGATGATTTTGCTAAGCCGGGGAACCTTAGATGACGGTTCAAACGCTTCCAGAGATGACGCCGTCGCCCGCGGCGGTCCATCGCAGCGCCTGCCCGGTCATGGCGTTTCGGGCGATGATCAGCGGCAAATACAAAATTCGGATCTTGTGGGACCTCAAGCAGGGACCGCGCCGCTACACCGAAATCCGGACCGGCCTGCTGCGCGGCGCGGCTGGGACTGCGGAAATCGCGCCGCGCGTGCTGAGCCGGGAACTCAAGGCGCTTGTCGCGGCCGGGCTGATCGCGCGCAAGGATTATGGCCTCGTGCCGCCCAAGGTCGACTATCGCCTGACTGAAGCGGGCGAGAGCTTCACCCCGATCATCGCCTCGATCCGCCAATGGGGCGAGCGCCATCTGGCCGACGCGACGGCCGCCGGCGGCTAGGCGCGTTGTCGGGATAGTCTGCCTGCGGCTGGCGAGGAAGTCGCCGCTCGCATGTCGCGACGCGACGTCGGCGCGACGCCGCGAGGGGAATCGCGATGCCGCGCTCGTCTTGTCCCCATCCGCGGAGAGCGTAGTATAACGACGGCAGAACCCGGACATCGCGGGCGATGACTCCCGCGCTGTCAACAACAAACAAATACGGGTCGCTGGCTGGAGGAAACAGGAATGACAATCGCCAAATGGCTCGCGACGACTTCGACGGCGCTGCTCATCTCGCTTTCGCCCCCCACAGCGCGGGCGGCGGACAAGGTCGTCATCGGCGACATCGACGATATGTCCGGCCTCTATGCGGACATCAACGGCCCGAGGGCGGTCGAGGCGATCAACATGGCGATCGCCGACTTCGGCGGCAGCGCGCTCGGCCAGCCGATCGACCTCCTAACGGCGGACCACCAGAACAAGCCCGACATTGGCGCGAGCAAGTTCCGCGAATGGGCCGACACACGGGGGGTAACGATGCTGCTCGGCGGCTCCAACACCGGGGTGAGCCTTGCCATGGCCCCAGTCGCCAAGGAAAGGAAAATTCCCTTTTTCGCGATCGGCGCCGCAGGCGCGTCTCTCAGCGGCAAGGACTGCAACGCCTATATGATCCAATACAACTACAATACGACGGCGCTCGCCAACGGCACCGCCAAGACGATCCTCGACCAGGGAGGCAACACCTGGTTCTTCATCACCGCGGACTATGCGTTCGGCACGCAACTGCAGCAGGCGGCGACCAAGGTGGTGGAAGCAGGCGGCGGCAAGGTCGTCGGCTCGGTGAGGGCGCCGCTCTCAACGTCGGACTTCTCCTCCTACCTGTTGCAGGCGCAGGCGTCCGGCGCGCAAGTGGTCGGCCTCGCGAACGCGGGCGCCGATTTCAGCAATTCTCTGAAGGCTGCACATGAATTCGGCCTCACCAGCACGATGAAGCCCGCGGCGCTGCTCGCTTTCATCACCGACATCCACGCGGTCGGCCTCGAGATGGCGCAGGGCCTTTATCTGACCGCCGCCTGGTACTGGGACCTCAACGACAAGAGCCGCGCCTTCGGCAAGCGCTTCTTCGACAAGACCGGCGCCATGCCGACCTACAATCAGGCCGCCTATTACTCGGCGACGATGACCTACCTCAACGCCGTCAAGGCGGTCGGCGCGACCGACACGGACAAGGTGATGGACGAGCTGCGCAAGACCAAAGTCGACGACATGTACACGAGCGACGGAATCATCCGCCCCGACGGACTGATGCAACACTCGATGTATGTGATGCAGGTCAAAACGCCGGCGGAATCGAAGGGGCCGTGGGACTATTACAAGCTCGTCAGAACAATGTCGGGGGAGGGGGCCTATGGCTCGCTCGCCGACTCGACCTGTCCGCTAGTCAAGAAATAGTGGCGCTAGCGGCGCGGCGCCGCGCCCGGTAAGGCCCGAAGCGCTCCCGGAAACCACGGTCCCGCAGAAATAAGCGTCCGTAAACGCCAATAAACGCGAATAAACGCGAATAAGTGCTAGTAAAATAGCTAGCGTTTACTAGCGTTTATTTTTTCGAATCGGGACTTTTCAATGGGTTACAGCCGATCCAAGTAAAAAAATCTGCCGCTCCGACTTCCCAGCCAGCATGCGCCCTCAATCTGCATTCCACCACCTTTCCCCGCCATACATCTCGCCGAAGTTGGGGTCTGGCGAATGGAAAGTCTATACCACAGATTCCTTTTTTCCGCAATCCAATAAGCGGCTTATTTTCCCGGCGGGGGGCGGCGCCGCGCGTGCCGTGAGAGGGCGAACTATCGCGATGTTTGGCTTGGCGCAAAGACTCAGGGCAACGCGACGATTTCAAGACGGGTCTGACCGGGATAGGGCGCCGGCGTGGTGGGCACCGGCTCGATGGCGATCACAGCAAAGCCGTCAGCTTGACGCGCATGCGCTAAGACAGTTGGCGGCGAAGGTTTCCACCAGGGGTTTCCAGATCCCGAGATTCGGCGCGCTTCCAATAGGGCATCGGCTCGCGCCGCATACTCCTCGTTCGCCTCGACTGTGATCTGGTGACGGATCTGTTCCATCACTGTGACCGTATATGACCGCAATTCGTGGCAAATGGCCGGCGACCAAAAAATAGAGATCGCAGCGGCGAGCGTAGCCTTAACAAGCATGCTTCCTCCTCCTGCGGCAATAATTCTCCTACGAACGTTTGTCACAAAATGATCAGGATAACTGTGATCTGCATCACACACCCGGACGATATATACGCCCCGATATATTGGTGGTAACAGAGTGACATATAGCTCGCTTAAGACTTGAACCCCGTTGTTTCATTTCAGCCGGCGCGCGACCCGCGTATTTGGGTTGCGTTCGAGGAAGCGAGTTCGAGGCCGCGTTGGGGCGACGACGGAGGGGCTCACGCCTGCGGGGCGATTGAGCCCAAGCGGCGGGGAGCCAATGAAGAGACTCGGAATCGCTTTATTGGCGGCTGGAATCGCCAGCTGCGCGCATGCGGCTGATTTGCCGACGACGAAGGTGCCCGACAAGGCCAAGCCGAATTGCTGGGCGAGCGTCTGGGACTGGCTCAACACGTCCGCGGCCGACTGTCCGATCAGCGCTTACGGCATCACGCTTTACGGCACGCTCGACGTCAACGCCAGCTATCTGCACGAGGGCGTCGACAAGAGTCCGGCCGCCGACAAGATCAATTACGGCATTCAGAGGAACGCCTTCGAGAGCAAATGGCTCGCCGGCTATAACGGCCTCAGCACGTCGGTGATCGGCCTCAAGATGAAGGAAGACCTTGCCCGCGTCGGTCTGCCGGGATGGTCCCTGATCGGCGTCCTCGAAGCGGGCGTCAATCCGTATTCGGGCATGTTGGACAACGGCCCGCGCTCGCTCGCGGACAATAACGCGAGGCCGGCGGGCACATTTCCGTTTCAGAACGCGAACTTCGACGGCAGCCGCGCCGGGCAGTGGGACAACTCGCAAGGCTATCTGGGAATCAGCAATCCGGTCTACGGGACGCTCACCTTCGGCCGCACCAATTCGCTCGCGCTCGATGTCACGTCGGCTTACGACCCCGTCGCGTCAACCGCCTTTTCGACCCTCGGCTTTTCGGCCTCGTTCGCCGGCTTCGGAACCAGTCCGACGGCCCGCCCGAATACGGCCTTCACCTATCGCCTGACCTACCAGAACTTCCGCGCCGCGGTTCAGGCCCAGATCGGCAGTTACGGGATCGGCAACGCTTCGAACGGCATGTATCAGGGGCAGCTCGGCTTCGACTTCGGATCGCTGTCGCTCGACGGCGTTTTGAGCTGGGCGGTGGACGCGGTGTCGCTATCGTCGTTCGGCGGCTCGAACATGACCTGCCTCTCGCCCGGCAACTGCTTCATCAATGTCAACAACCAGTTGTTCGACCCCAACACGGTGTTGAAGGCGACGCTCTCCAACAATCTCGGCGGCGAGTTGGTCGCCAAATACAAGTGGGACCCCGTCACATTCTACTGCGGCTGGATCTACGCGCGTCAGATGAATCCGTCTGACGACTTCCTGACCGGATTCCCGACCATCTCACAGGGGATCTTCATTCCGCCGGGCTTCGTCAACAAAGGCGTCTACACCAACAACGCAGTGACCGTTAACAACTTCGATATCCAGAAGGTCCTGAACACGTTCTGGTTCGGCGCCCGGTGGAAGATACGCAGCGACCTCGAGGCCATGGGCGGCTTCTATTATCAGAACCAGAACAACTTCAACGCC
>Ga0210406_10001458_pt1 | contig 28721 bp, 75 predicted proteins | sample IncBWC30MmetaG_FD_155454 | JGI IMG/M metagenome (GOLD analysis project Ga0210406, IMG submission 155454) | Forest soil microbial communities from Barre Woods Harvard Forest LTER site, Petersham, Massachusetts, United States - Inc-BW-C-30-M | ecosystem: Environmental > Terrestrial > Soil >... | reverse complement strand
ACGTCTAATTTGTGCTTCTGATTGTGCAATCTTAAATTTAATTTCACCGTGGTCTTGATAGACCATTGGATCTGTAGTTGTTGCGTCAGCCATTGAGATTCTCCTTTCTATAGAATGACTTTGTATGGTGGTAGATTCTGAGGACAAATCCACTCGAATAGTGTCGTTAGACGCATTACAATTATCTTCGCTCATAATCTACCTTTTGCAAGTTATTACTTTCGGGGGAAAGTTCGTATGCAACTCATACAATATTACTTACTGGTATTTTTGAGCGATTTTTATAGACAATTGTTTATACCATACTTCAGTATATTATTCCGCCTTTAGAGAATCTGATACTGCTAATGCCAATTGTGTCCTATTACGAACTCCATATGCTTTTAATATAGCACTTACGTGAATTTTCACCGTACTTTCAGAAATTTTTAATACTTGTGCTATTGCTTTATTCGAGAGGCCACGATTACACACCAACTTCATTACTTGTTTTTGTCTAGCAGTTAATTTAATTTCTACATTAACATCAACGACTTTCTCAGGTTTTTTCTTATAGAAAGACAAAATATCCTTAGGCATCGAAGTGCGCCCAGCAAGCAAATCTATAATTGCCCGCCTGGCTTCTTCGAAGTCGTCCAAGACATAACCTTTTATATTTGTATTTTGTATTTCTGCAATGGAATGTTTTTCACATGTTTCGTCAATCATAATTGCGAGAGTCGGTATTTTACCGCCTTTCGAGCAAATTGCTGCGGTTGATATCATATTAATGATTTCAACTGACGATAATCCCGATACTTGTAAACTCTGCATATCAAACAAAGCTAAGTCTGGACAAGATTCGGGATCATTTAGAATACTGAAAAACTCACCAAAATCTGAAATTTTATCGTGTCTAAAATTTAGCGTTTCTGCTAAAAGAAAAATATTATCGTGGCCCTTGTGTTTTCTAGAACTCACTAAAGTAACTGTTTTTGTCATTTAATTCCCTAACGAATATTATAATACTTAATGATATTTGATACGTTATCATTAAGGCGATAGTACGAAATCGTACTTCAGTTGTGTATAATATCAATCAGTTCCTCGCGACAGCAGAAAAAAATGCTGCAATACACAACAGATACAACTATAACGATTTATATAGGCGTAGTCAATACAGAACCATAGACTATAAGTATTATCCCGGTTGCAGTATTAGTTGGTCGTATCTCAGGATTTCTTCTGTGAAAATCTTTGAGGTTTTTATTTTGACATAAAAATAGCCCAAATATTATTTGGGCTATTTAATATTGGTAGGACCGGAGGGGATCGAACCCCCATTTTCGCGTTCGTAGCACAATGTATTGATCCATTATACGACGGTCCCAAATTTTGGAGCGGACATGACTATTTGAATAAATATATTTAACTTAAGAAGAAAAATATGAATTCTTGTCAAAATCCAAACTGCAATAAATTATTTATTGTTAAACCAGGGTGCTATGGAAAATATTGCTCCTTATCATGCGGAACAACTCACCGCTCGCAACAATTAAAAATAAAAAGAATATGTGAATATGCTAATAATCCGTGTTACTGCAAAGAATGTGGAGACATTTTGTCTTATGAAAATAAGAAAAATTCTTTTTGTTGCAAGTCGTGTGCAGCAAAATTCAATAATGCTAAAAAAGATTTTACTAAGTTTAAAACTGGACCAAAGAAAGGTAAAACATCAAGACCAGCATATACAAAAATTTCTCAATGTGTCATCTGCAATAAATTCCATCCTAAATCAGGTAAAACATGTTCCTCAGAATGTTTCTCTAAGCATGTGTCAAATAGAGTAAGAGGAAAAACAGGAGGAAACAGAGATATAAATTTACCAGGAGTTGACTGCAACGGTAAAAAATTTTACTTTGATTCTAATTGGGAAATTATGCTAAGTAAATCTCTTTCAGAAAACAGTATATTTTGGGAAAGACCAAATAAATTTATTCTATCAAATAGTAGATCATATACACCAGATTTTTACCTCCCTGATTATGATATCTATATTGATCCCAAAGCAAAACGACCAGACTATTATCGAAATTCTATATTAAAAATTGAAATGTTTGAGGTTGAATATAAGACTCACTGTTTGGTGATAACAAATCCCAAACTATTAACATGGACTCATATTCAAACAATGCTTTTAATAAAATCGTACAGATCATAATGGAGCAGGGAAAGGGTCTCGAACCCTCAACATCCACCTTATTAAGAAGACTCGTTGGAATCTGCTTAGGCAAGGTGGTACTCTACCAATTGAGCTACCCCTGCATAATGAAGTTGATCAGCAGTGGATAATGGACTCGAACCATCACCATATCTCTACAGTGGGGCAGTTTTCAAGGCTGCTTCACGCCCCGCGTGCCTATCCACTGCTGATCAACTTCATTGTTTTGTTTGGTGCGCATGGTCGGACTCGAACCGACACGCCCTACGGACCTCTGATTCTAAGTCAGAGAAGACTACCAATTCCATCACACGCGCATAAATTTATTTATTACAACTCCACTACCTTTCCAGTTTTTTGGGCTAACACCTTCCTACCCAACTGACCTTCTAGTGGAACTAGAATCACTGGAATTGTTTCAATACCTAATTGTAGCGCAGCTACAGCCCTGTGTCTACCATCATGCCGAACTACTTGACCGTTTTTCAAAAATAATGCTGGAGGATCAATTGACTCCCCATTATTAATTTTGCGCTTCAATTCATCAATCTTGTTCTGATTTCCCACACTTACATCTAAGCGCAAACATGCAGCTAGATACTTTTGGGGTGACGTATGAATAACTTCTCCGCCACGTTCTTTGTAATTTGAGTTACCAAACTTAGGTGGTAACTGTGGAGTAAATTCTCCGAATTCATGTAATCTCATGAATTTATTTATCTGGTTGTCTATCTTGGACTCGAACCAAGTTCGCATTATTGGTCGACCTATGCGAACGTCCCTTTGCGTTATCTAACTCCATCGAAGTTTCTGTTGCAACAGATTTGTCGATTTTGTTTTCTTTTTGGACAATAACATACAATAGACAATTGTTTGGTGCCGCACCCCGGACTCGAACCGGGACGCCCGAAGACGGCAGGTTTTGAATCTGCCAAGACTACCAATTCCATCAGTGCGGCATTACTGGTGCGCAAGGTCGGACTCGAACCGACACGCCCTAAGGCCACCCGTTCTTAGCGGGTGAAGACTACCAATTCCATCACAAGCGCGTTAATCTAAATCCTGCGAACCACAAATCGATTCGCACAAACCATTTTCCTTTGTTCTTTCCGAAACCGAAGCGAAGCATTCTATTATCTTTATCTAGAGAAATCTTACCAACTGAAATCATTGCCAAAATTATCTCCTGAATATTTTCCTCCGCCTGGAGCATTATCATAAAACTTTTGCAATTCTTTGTTCTTTGCTTGCAATTTTACTCTTTCAGTTTTAAGTTTCATATTTTCTGCTTTGAGCTTTTCATTCTCTGCTCGCAGCGTTTCAATTTCTGATGATTCCATTATTTTCTCTAAATTGGTACGGGTGGTCGGACTCGAACCGACACGCATATTTCAGCCAAAGGTTTTAAATCTTCGAAGACTACCAATTCCATCACACCCGCATTGTATTCTGTGTTAGAGCTTTCGCAACGATTACCATATGTTAGCAACAAGTGGCAGGGCGTTACTAGTCGAGGATTTGATGGACAAGCTTTCGCCTGGTCATCCACGCAAATTGCTCCACCTCTAAGCCGTTGATCAAGCGGCGCCTGTTAATACTCTAAAAATCTCAATAATGATCAAAACTAAATCTACAAATATTAATCCAAGACCAAATAATCCAATCATCGCGCCTAGAGGAACTCGTCCAAGTCCAGGCATTAGTTTGTCTAACCCAAATAAAATAAATAAACCCAAAACTGTTAAAATTGAAATTGCTATAATCATTATCTATCCGTTGATTGAAAACATTTTGCAGATACTTCGAAATCACTATAATCTGAACTACCTGGAAGATTATGCACTTTTGATAATTGGCTTGCAATTGTTGTGCAAACATTTACATCAGTATATGATCCGATAACTTGGGTAGTGATATGCCCGGCACCTGCACCAGATAATGATAACACAATTAGTAAAATTTTAAACATAATTGTTCCTTTGTTTGGTAGCCAATACAGGTAACGATCCTGTGTTATCGCCTTATGAAAGCGCCCTTCTACCTTTGAAGTAATTGGCCATTAAAATTCTGTGTGACCCCATCTAACATGTCCGTCAAATACTTTACATTCCCAGAGTTTGTCACTCATTGCTAGGATGAATTGGAGTCGTTCTTCTTCAGTTTGAAACCCTAGATAATTAACACCCGTATGCATCGTTTGACCATTAAAATCTTCAAACGTGGCCTTCTTTACAGGATTTTTGTAATTATCGATGTGATCCATGATCAACTTATAACTACCGCCGACTGCAACGTTATACGTCATAATCAGTTTTTCTCGCATAATGCATAAAAATGCAACCTTCTACTCTACAGCCACAAACAATATGTCTTTGACTTACGATTTTATCGGCGTCAACAACTTCGTTTCTCTTTAAACGAGAATTGCACACTTCTTCCTCATGCTTCGCTGAAGCCATATCATTCTTTGTTAGATATCTTCCCATTATGGTTCCATTGTATTTGGTAGGGCGCCTGGGATTCGAACCCAGAACTTACGGATTAAAGGTCCGGTACTCTAGCCAATTGAGTTAGCACCCCATTAAATTTGTTTAAAGTAACTTACATTTATTTTTGTTTGAATATAATCAAACACTGCTTTTGAATCTACTTCTTTAATCCATTCACCTTTTTCAATATTGATATTGAATTTTTGCAAAATAGATTTTTCTGTTTCTCTACGATTTAAAACGAATTCGTAATGCTTAATATAATATTTTCTATGTGGATCACCAGTTTGATATGATGCCAATCTATCATTCATTTCAGTAGTCATACCAATTTTCAGATGTTCTGGCCACGCAGGATTAGCTATCACATATACAAATCCACACTCATATTTTTCATTTCTACTATCCAATGTAATCATTAGATTAAGGGCTGCAATTTTTCGGGCTAATCTCTTTTCGCTCAAACCACTGAGACCCTTTTTATTATTACATACGCTTTTATACGCCACAATATATTCTTTCACCAAATCCTCATCAATGATGAATGATCCTTCTGAAGGAATTGTCTTTTCATATTCTAAAATTGCAATAGTAGATTTTGCTTTTTCATTCATAGTAGATTGGTAGGACTGTAGGGAATCGAACCCTCCTCTACGGATTAAGAATCCGGTGCTTCACCAACAAAGCTTCAATCCCATTATTATTTAAAAAATTGATTCACATAGACTATGGGTGCGCCCATAGTAAAATAAAACAACATCCACACCAAAATCTTTGCAAGCTCCTTATACCAAGTTTTATCAGTATAAAGCAAATTACAAAATGCTGGCATCATTTTTGCAAATAAAATATAACTCATTGAAAACAATGATGCAATATAAATCATTGCAACGAATGCATGTGCTGAAATTGTTTCTGGAATCATATTTTTCTCTAAATTTGGTAGTTCCGCTCAGAATCGAACTGAGGTATTTCGGTAATCGGCCGAATGCCTTACCACTAGACGACGGAACAACTGTATAACTGGTACTGAGTGTGGGATTCGAACCCACTGTCTATGCCTTATCAAGACATTGCTTATGCCACTTAAGCTTCCTCAGCATTATAATCTGGAGTCAAGTACGGGAATCGAACCCGTCTTCTCACCGTGAAAGGGTGGTGTCCTACCGATAGACGAACCTGACGTTATAAACTTTTGGCTCCCCAAGAAGGACTTGAACCTCCGACATTTTGATTAACAGTCAAACGCTCTACCGACTGAGCTATTGGGGAACAGAAAAACTTACAAGACCAATCCCAAAGCCTCTACACCAGCTTCGTGATTTTCTTTTGTTGCTTCTAACGCTTCAGGCGAAGATAGCTGAGTAAAAGCTTTCTCATGCCAAACTTCATCCTTTAAAATCTTTTTAAACACCTCTCGGATATCGCTAGGAGCGAATTCATCACTAGCAATAACACGAATGCGAGCCAAACGCATTCCTTCAGCATGTGCAGCCACAGCAGCACCAGTTTCAAAATCTTTGATACCAAGCAGAGTCTTTGCCCAATAACGCTTTTCTGCATCTTCAACGACTGGCTTGATATTTCTAGCTTCAAGCAATTCATAAATCCATTCTGCATGTTGCGTTTCTTGTTTTGCAACGGTTGCAAGAATATCCACTTGTTTTTCGGTTCCTGCATATTGCAATCCAAATTGTATAATTCTAGTTGCAGCAGTTACTTCGCCACGATATTGCTTAATCAGCCAATCGTTAATCTTATTTTCGTCAGATTTCACTGACTCCCACCATTGTGATGCAGTTTGCATTTTTATTTTCCTAAATTTGGCGACCTCGCGGAGAATCGAACTCCGATATCCTGCTAGACAGGCAAGCATAATAACCACTATATCACGAGGCCAATATTGAATATTACAAAATCTCTGTGACTTGTCTATGTGTCACTTTGCATATTCAAATTTAAATATCCATTTCACGTTCATGAACACACTTCGCGCAATTGATCATATGATGTTCTTCACCATAAATTTCATGCTGGAAAGGGTCCAAAACTGTTTTGTGTGTCAAAGTGCCGTGTTGGCAGCGCTGAACTACACGATGATGCTTAACACCCAAAATCGCATTCTTCACATTATAGGGTGTCATATAAAACTTTTGCGTTCCGAGAACTGGATCACCAATCTCAGAATTCTTGAACACACCAACATCTTTAACTTTGGTAAATGTTTCACCGATTGTGTATTCATACACCGTATCATTTACAGTAATCTTTCGATAAGACATTATATCTCCTTGTTAATAGTTTTGCAACATAAATTTGGCGCTCCTAACGAGGATCGAACTCGTCTACGTTTGGCTTCAAATCCAACTCGCAATCCAATCTGGAGCATAATTTTTATCGGCTGTACTTCCCTAACTCTCCAATTCAGCTACCCAATCGTTAGCCGACGAATTGAACATCTACGTTGGGCATAACCTACGGAAGTATATGAGTTATGCCAAGATATTTGCAACCGAATCTGGTGGGCAAGTGGAGGATCGAACTCCCTAAATTCGCAATGTCGATGCGACCTGAAAACCATTTCAGCGTCATGCCTATTTGTTTGGTGGGACAGGACAGAACCTGTATCTGCAACTCCGTCTCCGAACGACGGCGTTTTAATTAAACTACTATCCCATTGTTTTGGTGGACCGTGAGAGAATCAAACTCTCGCCTAAGCCTTGCAAAGGCCCCGTGCTATCACTATCACTAACAGCCCAAATTTTGGTGGAGAATATCGGATTCGAACCGATCTGATAGCTTCATTGCAAGTGAAGTAAACACTCCAAGCATTTCCATTCCCCAAATTCTTTTGCATACTACATACGCGGTATGCAAGCGCATTACTCTTACTTAGTCGCAGTTGTAGTTGTAGTTGTTGGTGCTGCTGGAGTTGTTCCAGTTGCGCCTTCTACAGCAGTTACTACATCAGTTACAGCAGTAGCTACATCGGATGCTGCTGTAGCAGTTGTTGAACTTTGGAACCAACCCATTACAACAGTGTAAAGTGCAGGAACTGCATGTCCAGCGACAACCCCAACGACAAATCCAATAGCATATGGTGACAATGACAATAGAGAACCCATTTAAAATCTCCTAAAAATGTGCGGTTCGCACATTTGTATTTACTGTTTAATACGGATTTACTATTTAAATGTGTATATTGCGGGGGTCGGATTCGAACCGACGGGGTCAAATGACGCCAGGTTATGAGCCTGGCAAGCTACCAACTTACTCTCTACCCGCAATATACACACTTCTTAAATTTGGTTGCGACGCCGTAGAATCGAACTACGTCCTTTGGCTTATGAGACCAACGTGCTACCTTCACACTCGCCCGCAATTATTTATTTTAAAACTCTAAAACGACATTGAGTTACTATATTTAATTTTTACTACTAGTAGATGTTTATCATCTTTGATTTTAATATTCAAATCAACATCATCTATCCATTCGTTCATTTCACTTTCAAACCAATCACTAATTGTTCCGTCATCCCAGAGAACATTATAATATGGTTCTTTTCTATTCTGTTTAAGTATCGGACCTTCAGTGATAACAAAGCATTCATTTGCTATCAGATTAAAATATCTGTCATTAAGATTAATCATGTTACTTACTCACGCATGCCATTGAAAAATTCAGCCTCATATTCACGATACATGTCATCTGACAATTGCTCAAAGAAAATTTCTTTTACAGTTTCACAATCATTTTTCATCAAATAATCTTGTGCCTCTTTAGCCCAAGCGTCACGACTGATTCGATAGGCAGAAAAATATACATCAACATCTTCATCAAAGCCGATCATTTCAACCTGAAAATTATCTCCGTTAATATCATTCTTGAGAATACTTCCCCAATCATAATTAACGACAAATCTAAACAGTACATCTTCACCTGGTCGATCAAAAATATCGTAGCAATCTAAATGCAATTTAACTTTCTTCATTGTATCTCCGAATCAGTTTGTTGTCAATATATTTCAACCTTCTCACGCGACCCTGTTCGCTTTTCTTCCTTTAGCAGGATTCTGCTTACATGCCTATAAGCTCCACGTCGTGGCATTTAAAAAAGTTGAAATATAGCAACTAATTCCCTCCTCCCAGCCTCGAAGACTCGGACTTGCTGAATTAATTGCTACAAACTTATTAAATTGTTAAAGATCGAAACTACTTTTCAGTAGTCATACCCTCCAGGAGCTCTGCTCATGTCAGGGTGTTCATAATCAGAAACATGCTTTTGAGGGTCATGTTCTGGATCATATGTATTCTGAAATGATTCTGGTGGAGTGGCGGTAAGCAACCACTCTTTAAAATTTTTCCAAATTCCCACCATCATCTCCATTATATCATTAAAGCTGGCATCTGTAATAATGTGTGAAGGACTCGAACCTTCGTTAAGCCCTATGCGGGCCTGTCCTGACCACTTAGACGAACACAGCATCTTTACATTTTCGCTCGGCAAAGTTACTAGTAATAAAGAGACAGAATTAAGCTTACTGACGATTGCCGTCACCAGCTTTAATGACACAAATTAAAAACTATCTATTCTACCTGAATCATCAGAATTTGCAATCAATACGATCATAAACACTAATAATCCACCAATCCAGTATAATAGTTCCATAATTAAACTAAACTTTTCAAATCTCGAATAATTTCTTCGAGAACTTTAACTTCTGCTTGAACGCCAAAATCTTCGTTCATTGACATAAACATTCTTGAACCATTAATGCGTTCAAGCATTTTTTCATACTTTTGAATCAATTCGCTAACGCTCATGATTTCCTCAAAATTGATGGTCTCCAATGTAAGATTCGAACTTACGTCTCATGGTCCCAAACCACGCATACTAACCAGGCTATACTAATCGGAGATTCTTATATCTGTTGAGAGATTCGCTTGTTTTCAACCAGAGAGACTTTTCTCGTGTCTCTGAAATACTGCAAGCAACTCACTCAACAGAATCTATTATACACTTTTTTCAACTTTTTTCAACTACTTTTGGGTCTGTTGCATATTTACTACACTGACATTCTTGCTTGCTTCGCCAACAGTTCATCAACTAGACTTTGCTCTTTTGCTACCAGTGCAGAAGTGCGTTCAGTATGCGGCGTCAAAACTTTTTTACCGCTTGGCGATACACAAAAATGTTCTGGTTCAGCACCGCAATGCGGACACTTGATTTGATTTACTGCATCAGTATTCAGCCAACCTGTCAATGGTTTCATGATTTATCCTTAACTATGTTTAAGTGTAAAAGCTAATTCTTCTTGTTCAGAGCCCTCATCAAACTCGTAAATGTAAGCTAGAACAGCTTCATCAGCGCCATCAGAGATATAATGAAAAGCAACTTCCTTAAAGTAACATGGGTAACTATAAGGTGTCATGTGGGGCTGAGGACGATAGTGTCCATATCTCAATGGTGGATAGAAACTTAGCAATTCTTCATAGCTGTCGAGTCTTGTCCAACCATCTTTATCAGCATCAAATTTTAAAAGTTTCATGTCACTTAACAGTTTCAAAAAACATGCGGGCAGCGGGTTCAGTCTTAAACGTCCGAGTAAAATCGTCACCGCTCACTTCAAAACGCAAAACAAAATCGTGATAAGTATATGCAGTGCAAAGACGATACAAACACACTTTGTCAGTTTCATCAAGCAATGCAGTCGTATCTTCGCTCACTAGCGTAAAGCCATCTTTCGTTTGCATTTGCTGCTCCTAGTTGTTCATCGTATGAGACAATTATACAGATTTTGGATGATATAGTCAACCAAAATCTGTGGCAGAAAAACAACAGTTATTCAGCGATTTCGATACCGAAGATCAGCTTATCAACGATTGCTGGCACTAGGTATTCCAAACCATGCAACACAAATTCACGATGCATGACGTAATAGAAACCATAGATACCTGCACCGATCGTTACAGCAACAGCCATACGATAACGATAGTGCTTCTTGCTATGCAGCTTGGCATGTGCAGCACGCGCTTCGTAAAACTTTTGCATGATAGCTTCAATTTGTGCGTCAGATGCAGCGATAGACACACGTTCGATGTTTGCAACTTCTTGTCCATCTGCGTTAGACAGCGTAACATCGCCGACAGTCACAGAAATGCCATGAGCCTTAGCTACTTGCGCAACTGCGGCGCGAAGGTCTTCACGGATCTTTTCGTCTTGGTTTTCGATTGCGCTCATAGTAAGCTCCTTTTATTAGTTGCTTCGTTCTTGGGATACTTCTCTCTTTCAACATAATCAATTATACGCTTTTTACCCAAAAACACAAGATTTTTATCCTTTTTTTACCCTTCTTTATCCTGTTTGTGACCAAAATACAACAAGAAAAAAGCTTACAAATTGTAAGCTTTATATTACAGCGTGTAATTATTACAATTGTAATATTACTAACCTTTCAGATTTAATAAGAGTCGTTCGTGTTCTGTAATTTTGTGCCAATGCGTCTTTTCAAACGATAAAGTATAATCATCATTATAGAAGAACGGATCATTATCTTTTCCTGCGTTATCTACTTTAACTGCTAATATAACTTTATTCTCCATATATCTGCCAGGCCAGATTCGTACAATTTTACCCCAAACAGGAAAATTGTTCAGCTTTACACAATCGCCAATTTTAAAATCAGTTATTTCATCCATTTTTTATATGCATCAATAAGCCAATGGTCTTGATCAACATAATGTGGATTATCATCAATCCAAACATCAATATGAATTCCTTTCTCTTCCATGAAAGGTCGCTTTGCTTTACTATTAGTAAATTCTGCTGGAATTTTATTCAACAAAGTTTGATCTAATTTATGTCTTTCGTAAGGCGCACGCATTGTAACGAGAAAGACTGTGTGTCCTCTCGCTAATGCTAAATCGATATACTCAAGCCATAATTCTGGATCTTTTGTATAAGTGTCGTCATAATCTAATGCTATTACCATATTATTGTATATGCTTTATTAAGAATGCTAGTTTTTCTTGTTCAGATTCAAAGTTCAGTAAGACAAAATATTTGTCAGCGTCATATACGTATGTGAATCCACTATTATCAGGATCATACATACGATTATTATCATTAACTATAATTTTAACTTTCAACACCTGGTGTTGAATTTTGTCCGTCACTATACCAACAAAATTTCCGTCAAGTGTTTTTATTGGATCCCCGATGTTATACATATTAACCTTTTTTAATTACGTTTGCAAGGTCTTCTGGTGTATAATCAATTCTAACTAGTTGCGAAAATCCACGCAAAAACGTTTCTTTACCGTTACTTACGCGAACATTTTTCGGCGTAAATCCAACGACCTTATATACTTCCATCCAAGAATAATTTGAAACTGTGGCAGCAACTGTATCGCCAATTCTAATTGCGCGATTAGCTGCATCATAACGCACTTCATCAGTCATTTTTATTCCTCAATATTAATTCTAGACGTTCTTCGGGTGTAATTTTTATTAGAAACTTAATCATGTAACCTTGATACGTTTGAAGATTATCTAGCATAACTATTGGATAAGTTTCATTGCATAAGCCGTCGGTATAGAGAAACTCAATAACAACACCAGTATCATCTTGGATTGGGACTTTAACACAATCCCCTATTTTAAATTCATGCATCGCTATTCTTTAGCGCCAATACAAGGTCTGCTGGCTTATAATCAATGCGAACACATTGATGTGGATATTTTGTAATCGTTTCAGATTGGTCATCGCGCCAATAACTGTGACGCTTATATGCAAGACGAATCTTCTTTGGAGAAAAACCGACGACTTTTGCGACAAGAATATCTTGTCCATTTTGTCCGCGTGCTTCCATGAATGCAACAGTGTCGCCGATTTCAACGAGTCGATTTGATGCATCAACCATGCTTGTAGTTTCAGTAACCTCTTTCTTAGCCATATTTTAGCTCCAATTGCAATAGATGTTTATCGTCTTTAACTTTAATTATCACATACTCATCAAATAATTTCAATGCATCCAATTCATCTTCGTAAATCATACCTGTGCCGTAATCATGCGGATGCCATCTTACGATCCAATGGTTAGCTTTCTTATGCTCTAATTCGAAATATGTTCGGCTATTAATATCAAAAAATTTGTCGCCAACAAAATAGTCCATTTACCAACTCACTTTAATATGATAGGTCGAAAATGGTTGCGGATCTTCATCCATGCAACCTAGACCACCCCTTCCATCGTGTTGTTGTTCAACGATTTTTACAAAAAAGCCATTTTCCTCAAGCTTCTTTTTAATGCGCCGTTGCACGTCATTGAAATCAGCTGGGTAGTATGCAGGCTTTGTAACTTTGTATGTTTCTGAACTATGAAAAGATTCATCAAGCAACAAAGAACGTTTTCCTAACTTAGCAGCTTGCTCAATTACAACACCAATCATTTCACAATAGTTTTCGATATTGTTGTCAGAAGTGTCAGCAAGTTCTTTTGCTTTTTGTGCAGTAATCATATTAATCACCAAGTAAGATGAATGAGATTAAACCACCAAGAAAACCAAATGATACCTGATACTAGTTCAGTTATCCAAAATCCGATTTTATTTCCTCTTGTCGCGCCAGAATCATTCATGAACCAAAACATTCCGCATATACCAGTAAACCAAGCGAAAATAGCAATGGATGCTAAAAAACTTAGCATATTCCCAATTTGAATAATCATAAAAATCTCCTTAACGAGACTATTATACTCGTTTGGACAAAAATGTCAAGGAGGTGTTGTAAGAAAACAACACTCAAAATTCTTTCAATCGTAAGACGAATTCAAACTTTTCTTTTTCACTTTCAAGAATGACATAATTATCTGCAAAATCTTCTTCTGCAAAACAATCATATCTTCCATAAGTTGGGGTATCTTCATTACTCCATTGAATATCAATAAAACCAGCTCTTGATTCAGGCGGAATTGCTAATACTTCACCAAAACATTCTTGCAGTCGATAATAAATCACATCACCAACTGCAACTTTGTAGATATCTGTTTTCATTTTTGTTTCAACATTAATTGCAATAGATGCTTATCATCGTTAATTTTAATTAAAGGATGATCATAAATCATCAATTCATTTAATTCTTGTTCAAATACGCTGTGCAGGAAAGCACCACCAATAAAATTTACTTCCCACTTTAGATAATCTAAACTAGGATCTAAAGTATCTACTTGTTTCATTAACGTAAATACTGACCCTTTTTTATATGTGGGCATATAAAATCTGTCACCAATTTTGTGCATATTTAAGTTTTAATACAAGTGATTCATATTCAGACAATAATTGAATTTCATTTGTTTTGAATATAATTACTTTGCCATTCTTTTCAGAAATGTCTGTAAAATTAATTGCACCAGTAATCTGCGGATCTACCCACAGAATCGAATATGAATCGTCCCGTACATGTAAAATGGTAAAATAATCTGGGCGACCATCATCCCAAACGTTAAGACATTTAAAAATGTCACCTCTGTTAAATTTATGCATATTTTAATCTTGCAAGCATTTTATCGTATTCTGTTCTAAAGATTAAATAATCTTCACCTGGAATAAATCTATCCCATACTTGAAAAAATGTTTTAGTTTCTGTTGTAGAATCAGGGAATCTAGTTTTAATAGTAGCAGCAGTAATGTCCAATACAGTGTGAATTGCTGGTCCTCTAACAAATGTCCTTTCAGTTGGGAGAAATACAAGTAAATCTCCCTCTTTAGATTCGGTGACATTTAGAAATTTTTTCACACTAGTTCCTTCAGAACCATATACATTTTTTGATATTTTTCAATACGCTTAATATCTTTTTCAGTAACGCCTTTCAAACGGCGAATGTCTGAATTGTGACGCAAGTCACAAAGCTTAACGCGAATAGTGTCAGCGTTTGAAGTAATGCGGATCATTGCTTCGTCATAGGTTTCGCCTGGAAGTTTCGTCATTCCCTTAATACCAGCGATAACTCTTTCCGAAAATCCCAAATCGCGCAATTCTTGATAAGTCACACCGCAATCTTCCACAACATCATGCAAAAGCGCAATGCATTGCAATTCTTCATCAGACGTTTTCAAATAATACATGACTTTTAGGGGATGCAGAATATACGGGGCACCACCTTTATCGAATTGACCAAAGTGCCATTCAGCAGCTTTCATGAGCGCTAAACTGAGCATTTCACCTTTTTTCATCGTCTTTTGCATGATTGATCTCCTTTACAACTTCATTATACAGGATTTGGGCAAGCATGTAAAGAGGTGTGGCAAAACTACAACAACTTTAATACGGAATTCGCTTGTATTTTGTACAGCGATTTAGATAATCAATTTCACTATCCACTTCTGCAATAGCAGCAGAATAAGGATTAATGAAAAAGTCGTAAATGATTTTAAGTAATGTCATAATCTTTATTCAATTCACGTTGAAATTGACGGCGATCTTTTGCACGTTCAATTCTGCGAGCAATCACCTTTTTATCAGATTCATATTTGCGATTATTACCTGATCGCATTCCTGCGCTTTTATCATAATGTCGATCCATAATATCAGCTAGATCGCGCAAATTATTTTCTAGAATATCTTCACGATTATGAAATCGTGCGTAGTTTGCTTTATCTTTGTAAGTTTTTGACATGATTTTATTCAGTTTTATTTTGGCAACAAATTTCAATATCAGCTAAAATGGCCTTAAGTTCTTTTAAATTAAGTTCAATGAAAGCTGCGGAGGTATGACTGTCTTTAAATGAATTCAAAAGCAATTCCTTTCCCGCAATTGTGTTTTTCAAGTTGTCACGAACTGTATAGATATCCATTTTTATTCCTTTTAAGACTTCAAATCACCAAGAATAGTCGGATCGAAAGCTTTCAATTCGCTTTCATTATCAAACATGATTTCCATTTCGTCCCAAAACCAAACAGGCAGTGACTGCCCTATACTGCAACTTTTATACCAGAAATTCTTGCCGCTAAAAGTAGCCAGGACGTTAGGACCGTAACGGTCATAGTAATAACCTTTTAATTCGAAGCTTGCAAGCTTAGTTTTGCCGCGTTGATTGTAAATGACATAAATGTTGCGATCATCTTGAGACAGAACAACTGCCTTCAATTTTTCTAACTTCGCCTTAACTTGTTCAGCTTCGGTCATGTTCGATCTCCTGATGTTTCAATTATACACTTTTGGTGAAATTAATCAACCAAAAGTGTTGTTATTCTGCAACATTTTGCTTTAATCGAAAAAACAAGATATCCTTTTCTGCCATTATAACCACTTTTCCCCAACCATTGTTATCGTTTAATTTATCAATAGTAAATGTTGTTTCTCGGTCACCACTCCATTTCATAGTAACCATTTGTTCGCCTGTTAATTCATCTTTAAACAAATTTTTAATTGTTGAGTAATATGGTTGTCGTCTTATTGTAGGGAAACGCAATAATTCTGAATTATCCCAATTCAAGCATTCATCAAAATTAGTAGCATCATCGCCAAAATCAACGAGAGTATCACCAATTTTAATAGAACTAATATTTTTAGAAACGACTTTATACATTAGGCCCTCTTCAATCTCAAAAATAATATGTCTTTTTCTGGCACAATTGCAACTTTATCCCAACCAACAAAAAGAGAAATTCTGTTTATAGAAACAGTTACTGGTGGAGAAACGTCCCATTTAATTTTAACAAATCCTTTTTCAATGTCAATTATTTTTGCGAAATATAATTTATCAGCTTTCGGCAATGACAATAACTCTGTCTCATCTTCACTTAAGCAATCGTAAAAATCGATTGCCATACCAAAATCGACCATATTATCACCCATATTAAGCAAATCAATATTTTTAGAAACGATTTTATACATTATCAGATTCTTTTAATTTAATTACTAACAAATCTTTTTCATTGTCGTATTGATAAACATGTCTCCAAGCTTTATTAAGAAAATAATTTGTTTTATTTACTTTTTGGTCATTAGTATAATTATCATGAAACCAAGTTATAGTTAAATTAGAATCAGTTAATGATTTAATCATTCCATGACCATCAGAACGAGTATAAATTACTTTATCACCCACTTTACAGTCAAATAAATTTGTTTTCATGAATATTTTAAAATAAGTGCTAGTTTTTCTTTTTCTGAATAAGTCTTAAACTCTTTAAGATCCTCATAATACAGAGGAACCAAGCCAGACGATAATTCTAAGAAATTAAATGAATCATATATTGTGCGAAAATGCAAACTTTCTCCATGAATTTCCAAGAGAAGACCGATAAACAATTTGTTATCCGGATGCTTTCTAGAACAATAATAAACATCACCGATTCTAAAATCTTTTAGGTCAAGAGTATCTTTCATGAATGTTTTATGATAATTGCTAATGCCTCTTTTTCAGATAATTTATTAGCAATGTTGTTATGGATTAAATCTTTTTTATAAAAATACCCCGTTTCAGGGAATCTCGGATATTCATATCGTGGTTCGAAAAATTCAACCTCTACATGTTTTCCATCAATCTCTTTGATTATGAAATGCGTCGGATTTGCATCAGCATGCAAATAAAATACGTCGCCAACATTAACAGTATTATCCATAATCCCTCAATAGATTATTAACAAATTCGTCAGAAGATTCACCCAAATCTTTATCTTCACACACTACCGAATAATGTCCGAATTTGGCGAGTTTCTTTCCTGCTTTGTCATTATCACAAACTGCGACAACTTTACGGTCTAGTAATTTAAGAAAATTCTTTAGATCATTATTTGAATCATTGCACAATAATGCTAATGCGCTATAACCTTTTTCAGTTAATCTAGCTGCGTCAAATGCGCCCTCTGTCAGAAAAACAACATGAGGAGTTAAATTCAAACTTTCAACACCAAAAAGCGAAAGACTATTGCAGCCTTTCGATGCATAATGAAAATATTTCCCTACGTCACGATCATTATTCACATCCTTAGTTCCGTCAGGTCGATATTGTAAAAAACCCGTCATTTGACGAGATAAATTCCACAAATAAAAAGTGGCAACATTATTAACTTCATCAAGCATCGGTCGATGCAATTCGAAATTTAAATGGCGACTTTTTAAGTGTTCTTTTAGCATGTTTTAGGTATGTTTTAATAGCAATTGTAATAGGTGCTTATCGTCTTTAATTTTAACAAAAGGTGAAGAAATAGATTTACAAACACTGTTACGATTACTAGCTTTTCCATAACAAATCTCCCAATAAGAATATTATACTCTTTTGGGAGAAAAAGTCAATTACAAGCTGTAAGGTGTTGTATTTTTACAACTTATCAGGAAGATCAGACCAAGCAACAGGTTTTCCTGTCATATGCGGATCATTTCCGGCGACGCCTTTTCCAACAGTGAAATAGCCATGAGCATAACCACTCATTTCTATGTAATGATACTGACCGACAACGAACAAACCATTGTCTAATTTGATTAAGACTTCTCGATTGAAGTCGGGAGGATTACTAACTGAATTCATATCTTTGATCCTACGCAAGATATGAATATTTACTTAAATTCTGCGCTTTTTCCAATTATAGTCAGGCCCAGTTTCATCAACACCTGGATTTCCCACACTATTTGGATTTTCGCCGACGAAAGAAACAAAGCGGATAGGTTCCCCTTCTCGTTGCTTCTTTCTCATTTCTTCAGTAAATCTTAAAGCTTCTGTTAATTCTACAATTTCTCTATGCTGAGGCACTAAGTCTCTCAGCCAATATACAACATACATTTTGATTATCTTCTTTTATTTAAATTATTTATAATTGGCAAGGGCGGAGAGATTTGAACTCCCAACAGTCTGACTCAGAATCAGGTGTTCTACCAATTGAACTACGCCCCAACTGAAATGGTACTGAGTACGGGAGTCAAACCCGTCTTTCCAGGGTGAAGTCCTAGCGACCTAATCGATAGTCGAACTCAGTATTAAATGGCATGGGATGAAGGAATCGAACCCTCGTATGCAGTTTTGGAGACTGCGGTTCTACCACTGAACTAATCCCATATTGTTCATTGAATATGCATTGCGGCAGTATCTGGGATCAAACCAGAGATTCTTGATTCAAAGTCAAGCGTGTTATCTCTACACTATACTGCTTCAATGCATACTCGTTGTTTGGTGCGCGGTCCAGGAATCGAACCCGGTTCTCTTGCTCTTCAGGCAAGCGCTGAAATGACCACACTAGCTCACCGCGCGTTATCTTATTTGGGGTGAAGGGGGGAATCGAACCCTCTCTGTTTGTTTCACAGACAAACATGCAACCATTACATTACCAACACCATCGTAAAAATATACTACGCTCCGCACACTGGTAACGATCCAGTCTATACTCTGATTAACAGTCAGGCCCATGCACCATGCTCGGGTTCTGCGGAGCGTAGCATACTCTTTCGAGTATACCACTAATTCAAATTGTTAAAGATCATAAGTCGTATATCTCTGATATACAACTATAATTTACTATGTCAAGGGGAGGGGACTCGAACCCCTGCCTCTACGCTCCGAAGGTAGTATGCTAGCCGCTAACATTACCCCTAGACATAGTAAACTATGCGCAATATGTATTGTCAAGGGGACAGGACTCGAACCTGCGCTTCCTCGCTCCAAAGGAGGTATGCTAGCCGCTAACATTACCCCTAGACAATACATACTGCTTAATTCTGGTGATGCGCCTAAGAATCGAACTTAGATGGTCGCAATGACGAAAGTTTTACAGACTTCCCCGTCTCCATAACGGTCTAGCACACCATACATAAAACATTACCACAAAAGCAAAAATCCCAGATTCATTTCTGATATCTGGGATTTTTTATGTTTCTAAGAAAGTTTAGATTCCTAAATCTTCCTCATTTAAAATCCCAGACCGCATAAACCAATTATGATTATAAGGGCGTGGCAATACATCAGCTTGGGGCTGATACTGCTCGGCTTGTTTAATCATAATTGAAAGGGAAAACATTTTATAATCCTATATAAAGTATTTAGTCTGTATTAAAAATTTCTGTCTTTTTGTGGTAGAAATCGTCTACCATGTGATAATTATACTGCAACCAACCTATCTTGTAAAGCACCAACTTATCCAAAATGCAAATTCAAACCCATTTCAACAAAAAAGCTAATTTTTCTGATTCAGACTTGAACCTGAAAATATATCCGTATTCTCCATCGCTGTTGTCTAACGTCATCAATTCAAATCCATGATCTTTTGCATAATCAACTAGCGCTCTCTGATAATTATTAGTATCATTGAGCCAAACTTTCATTAGTCCAGTATTACGCAAAAAACTATTCCAAATACTCGTATCAAGAGAAGGCGCATGTATATCCTTCTCACTTATTTCAAATGTTTTACGTATCATGTTCTAAACGATTATCCAATCTTCTTTAAATATTCACGACCAATTTTGCCTTCTTCTATTTCTCGAAGTGCGGTGATCGTAGATTTATTTTTGCCTTTAACTAACGGTGCATCTCCGCGAGATAATTCCCTCGCACGTCTTACAGCAATCAATACCAAATCAAATTTGCTGCCAACAGCTTTTGCAGCTTTTTCACTTGTAATGCCTGCCGTAACAGTCCTGCGTTCGCTTGTGTACACTTTAGCCTTTTAAGTTATTACATCTACATGCATTCTAATCTAGTTTGAGTAGAAAAGCAAGAATTTCTTTTTCGTCTTGAACTAATGTGTTGTATTTAAACATCGTCGCCCAATTTGCCTTCCACCTATCCAATTCATTACCTTCTTCAGGAAGTTTGAATGGATACTCTGACGTAAAATTAAGTTCTCCGCCCCAATCTACAAAAAATGAGGTATCAGTAATTTCAACCACTCTTCCATATTGATTTAGGTTTAAAACACTTTTAGCATCAGTATCAGTAATGAATATATCGCCAACCTTGATGCTTTTAAGATCAATTTCACCCATACTTACACATACAGTAAATGAATCCGATACCGAAAACTGCGCCGGCAACCGCGCAACCAACAGTACAAAACGCTTCAGGCCATCCCATTTTGTTCGTCCTTTTTAATAGATTCTATAAATTGCATACGACCAATTTGATCGCAAGCACCAATAGTATAAACATTATTCATCAATGCAACTAATTCAATGACGTCTTCATGAGTACTAGTGTAATATTTCACTGCGCACCCTTCATACATAATTTGATAGTCATTCCTAAAAAGACCAGAACGATACAACTTATATGAATAAGGCTTCGGAATCTCTTTAATGAGTTCGTATGTTTCCATTATATCTCAACCTTTAATAACTAAGACAATCATGAATCCGAAAAATCCAAGAATACCGCTTGATAATACTAACGCTATTGGCCAATCCATATGATTTCTCCTAACAAAAAATTGCTGCAAGAATTCCTAATACCAATGCGGTAATAGCAAGATATAGCCCGGTTGTGCAAAGAATTTTTGGCCAATCCATATTATGTCTCCAAAAATTCTTTAGGTATAATTGCTTTAATGAATCCGTGAAGCAGATAAATCAATGGAATTCCCACAAATATATAGAATGAAATCATTGGCTCGCTTGATGCACCAATGCAATAATCAGCAATCCGACTGGAACAATAAACATCAGATACGGATATGCTGGCGAGATTTGTGTATTCACAGCCTGCACAAATTGTCCAACGGCGCTTTTGGACAATTGTCCAAAAGCATTACGATAACATTTCATCATTTACTCCCAAAATAATTGAACAAGCATTGACGAAGTTGCACAGCTTCCGCAGATTCATGATATTTGTTAGTTTCAGAACGCCAATTCCATGCAAATGTCAATTTCTTACGAGGTTTCCACCAGCACTTGTAATGCAAAACAAATACGGTCCTGTATTCTAGCGCCCATTCAGAAAAATAGCTTTTGCTAGTATAGCACTTTACATCATCTAAATATTCTTTCGAAAAAATCATTTCATCCTCCGCTATATTTCAACATAAACTTCATTTTTACTAATTTGTCTTTGAAAATTAATCGTCGCTTTGATGGAGGATCATATGTATTCGGAACTCCATCATGTTCAAATATAAACCAATCTTGTTCTGCTGCAGGAAGATATGAAAACAAATATTTGTAATCCCGTGCCACGAATAAATCTACATTATACTTTTTTTGCAAACACCTGATATACGTAGGTATCGTCCTGTTTGTCCATTCGAGAACTAATTCAGGATTATGGTTCATCTTTGTCATCAGGTGGTCCATACCAAGACATTTCGTAAAACAATTCACGAATGATATTGATCAATCGTGGCTCATATGCACCAACCACATCCCTGGTGCAATCGATATTATAAATGGGAATCTCAGGATTAATTCGTATTGGAGTATCAGCAATTTCATTCACCTTCGTAAATCCTAAACTCCAATTGATCCTAGTTCCTTTTGAATGATAATTGTATTCATCTTTCAATTCAAATCCGATACCGTGAAAACTTAATTCATCGATACCTTCCACTAGCCTCTTCCCTGAGTCTGCCTTTTCTCTATAATCTTTTTCAATTTGCAAATATCGATAAAATTCTAGATATTCAATCCCATCAGAATCATATGTATTTGAATATGGCTTGATATTAGTCAATCCCTTTTCAACGATTTCTCTGCACCAATTTCCGATAATAGGCTCAAGAAAATCGATGTTATTCTTAACTAGCAGCAAAATATCTTTTAAACGAAGATCATCAACAAAACGAACTCGCTCAAATAAATAATTTGACAATTTATCAGTTATATCCAAATTGATATAACTACCAACTTCAGTCAATTCATCGTAACACCAACGAGAATAAATCAATTGCCCATCTTTACAGATATTGACGATTTCTTCCTCAGTAACACCCAATTTTTTTGCTTCTTCTGGTTTGAGGTATTTAAAATCTGCTAAACTTTTTCTCATTATGTCTTATATTTTTCAAATAATGCATCCAAGCTACTTCCATACATTTTACGGAAATCAGCTTCACTCGCCTTATACAATTTTGCAGCTTCTTTTTGATTACCATTGGCGAGTGCTTTTCCCAAATCAGAACTCGACGCAACCAAAACATCTTTATAAGTAACGCGTTCTTTAGCCATGTAAGTTCTCAGAATATTTTAATTTAATAAGAAATGCATCTTGGTCTGATAATTTTACTAGTTCGCCTGACTGTAAATAGCCCTCAAGCTGACCTTCAAAGAACAATCCATCTAATCCATCATCAAACCAAACGACCCTGAATCCAATACCATTATACAATGATTCCTCACGCAGTATCAAAAAACCTGTATCACCATAGTCTTTTTCCACGAATACATCACCAATTTTAATGATGGAGTTCATCTTCATCGGCGCCCCATTCAATAAACGGAAACCAAATAATCATGCATATGATAAAAAATGCAAGAATGTGGTGGTTTGCAATACATTGCAGCATGATTACTCCTTCTTGAAGTAATATCCTTCTGCAAATCCCAAAACATTTGTCAAGAGAAATGCTGTAGGGACTAGAATAATTTTTACTGCATCACTGAAACTAGAAAAAATCAGAAACATCACTCCCAAAATAATTAGAAAGTTGATGCCTGCATAAATCATTTGAGTCATATTCTTAGACATATATTCCTCGAAATTAATGAAATTGTGCGTATTGCTCAATTGCAAGGATTTCATCCAAGCATTCGCCCAAAGTCATATCGTCATAAACATCGACACCAATCGCCTGCGCATAACCATACAGGTCAGTAATGTTGTTGTCAGACAAATACTTACACAGGTCAGCGATATCTTCAAGATATTGCTTAGAACGGTTCAATAGGTTAGACATAAATTACTCCAGTTATGTGTTAATGAATCTATTATACTCTTTTGGGCAGAGAATGCAACCAAATGTTGTATTTTTACAACATCAATCTCTTAGAGTATTTTCAAGTTTGAATAATTCCCAATTACGAGTAAATCCGGTCCGGTAATCCCAAACTAATTTATCATTGAAATAAATCTTATCAATCTTTTCTTTTGTTTTTAACTTAGGTGATTGAAGTTGAATATCATATTTTGATTTTATTGAGTCTGATAAAGCGGATTCATAACCACTTATATACTTAATTAAATGTCCTGGGTCCAAATATTCAGTAAGCTCATGATGTTTTGGACTTAAATCAAACAATTTTTTTGTAAATTTATATGTTATTTTCATATTAAAACAAATTAACAATTGTGGATGCGGTAAAACGATTCAAATAGATGATTTTATCACCTTTCGAATACCTCACACCCCAATCCATTTTCAGTGGAGTTTCAGTATCGTAAGAAATCAGTTCGCCTGACGTCCAACCCGCATCTTTCAACAAGCTTTCAGCCTGGACGACGACTGTATGCAATTCGTAAGATTCTTTGTGTTCAGCGCTCATAATTCCTCCAATACTTTATTATACTCTTTTGGACAAATAAGTCAAGCCCTGTTGTTTTCTTACAACATCAATGATGCTTGTGAGAATCATTCTTTTTTATTTTGCGCCAAATCTCTTGAATATCAACGGGAGTATAATTATTCGCATCCACGCCAACGTCATATCGACGCGTCCCTTCATTCATTTTATTATCAGAATGGCAATGTCCGTGCAACATCAATGACCCATGATGACCTCTATTCCATTGTAACATCGGATAATGACTCATTACAACAAAAACTGATTCACCATCCAATGACATTGCTCCTTCCCAATAATCCAAACATTCTGTAAATGGGCTTAGGACAATATCCTTATAAGTTTCACGATGATCTTTATCATGATTACCAAACATCAAAATTTTATTGCCATTCAACCTACTATAAAATGATGCAATAGAAGCAAAATTTCTAGAAAAACTTAAGTCTCCTAGAAAATAACACGTATCGTCATGACCGACAACCGAATTATAATTCTTAATTAATGCTTCATGCATTTCATCAATATTTGCATATGGTCGATTGCTATACTTAATAATATTTGCGTGGCCATGGTGCCAATCGCTTGTTACAAAATTCTTCATTTCAATTCCTAATTATGTATTCAAATTCTTTCTTGAGCCAAGTTTCGGTGAATCCGTTGTCTATAGTCCATATTGTTTCACTATTGACTTTGATATTTATTCTTGGTTGTGCAACCAAATAATTACAAGCAACTAAATCCTTAACATATTGAAATATTGATTGGCGCCCTAGAAAATCATTTCTCTCAGTGTCCTCATCATCATAAGTCATTTTAAATGGCGAACCATTTAACACGCTTGAAGTTTCAACAATATACTTCACAGCGGTTTTAAATGACCAGTAATCTTGTCAATATCTTTTGATTCAGCTGGACCAATTGATAAGCAAGTAATAGTTGCTTTACCGCCAAACTCAGTCAAACCAGCATCAGTAATCAATGCGAATGGTAAGCCAGCTGCTTTCGCTTGCTTTTGAAATTCAAGCAATTCTTTCAAATCATCACAACCCAATGCGATCTTAGTAAATCGACCTTCCCACCAATCTTCTAATACGGAACCGGGAGTTACTTTAAGAACGTATTCAGTACAGTTTTTTCCCTGTCTAACTTCCATCATGTCTTTCACTGCACCCAATGATGCATGGGAACCTTGGGCAACCATCTTGCCGCCTTTAACTTTTTGCCCTAGCGTGTTTTTCAAATCACGACGCATAACAATAACTTGTTTCGTATCCATTATCCATCCTTCAGTATAATTGCCAATTTTTCTTTTTCGTCACTGATAATTTCTAATGTTGGTCCATGAGGCCAACAATCAAGTTCCTCTAATGACATCCATACCTCATCATTCTTACGCTGCGCTTTTTCGGATGCCTTTTTTATAAAATTGCACCAAATTTTAGCTGAAATTATTTCACCCGGGAGGCATTCTTCTCTCATAATTTGCAACACATCCTGATTTTCGCAATCCGCCCAGGATATCCTTATGAAATCACCGATTTTCCATTTACGATCCTGCATATTGTTCCCACGTAAGATTAGTTCCCCTGGTAAGTCCTGGTTGAACATATCGACCAGTCTGCCCCTTTAATGTAAATTGAATTGTAGCTTTACATGGAGACGAAAGACAAACAGTTTCATTGTTGAGAGGACCACCATCTAATACATATTGTTTGCGAATTTTTCGCTTAACTGTCAAGTATTTTCTTACTGTTCGAATTAATCTCATGTAGTCCTCATTAAACCATTTCTAAATTGTAACGGTGTTCGATATCCGGTTGTATCAATATGAATAATATCATTTGAGTAATATAATTCAAATGCAGCAAATTGCGAACTTGCATCTATGCCTACACACCGAACTAAAGTTCGTTTTTCTGGAGTCATATGCCAGCGCGTATAGTGTTCGACAAGACCCCAGCAACCCAATTTATCTAATTTTTCTGGTGAGATATCTGCTAATGAATCTAATAGATACCAACGTTTTGGACATTCTTCCCAAATCATGTGATACAAATCTGTACAATCTCGTTTATATTCACCAATAAAATCTTTGGATTTTATCTTGTGTGTCCTCAGGCAGCTTCCCATTTTTTGTGTTTGATAATGGAATGGGCCACCTACAAATAGACAAGGTTTGTTTTTAATTTTTGACATACGACATTATCTCATATTCTGAGTTATAGATGTGTTGTATAAATGTAACAAAGGGGCTATTAAGCCCCTTTTATCTTACCAAAGTAAATCAAAATTACCTGACATTATTTTATTGAACGATGCAGATTTATCAGTTTGGTGATCTTTTACGATGCCATGCTGATCCATATACGTTCGAATTTTGTCGCCTCTCATACCAGAACCAACTTGTTCTTTCTTTTCTTTAGATTGTTGTTTATGTTGTTCTGTTGATGCGACGCTATTCAATCGTTCCAAAATAGCAGATTTAGCTTCATTTAACGAATTTTCTCTACTTCTGCATTGTGCTGTAGCTACTGAACCAGTAGCGATATGTGTAATTCTACAAGAATTTTGGTGTTTGTTTCTGTGTTGTCCGCCTGCTCCAGTTCCAGAATACCATTCCACTTTGAAATCTTTATCATTCCAAACGACTTCTTTCTTTTCTTGTGGATCAATTACAGCAACTGTAACAGTAGAAGTGTGGACTCGGCCTTTCCTTTCTGTTGGCGGCACACGTTGAATTCTGTGCCCTCCAGCTTCATTGTTTAACTGTTGTAAGTCTTTGCCTTCTACTTCGATGATTACGCCAAACTCAGAGTCGGCGATTATTTGATTGAGTCAGCCGACTCGATTGAATTGTTTGATGTATGCGTTAGCTAAGTCTTTAGCAAACAGTTTTGAATCTTGGCCGCCTTCGGCCCCTTTAATTTCTATGATACGTTTCATTTTACTTCTCCTTGAAATATTATTTCCCTTTATGCTGATTTTGATAATGTGGATCCATCCACATTGCATTTCCACTCAAATCAGATATAGTTAAAATTGGATAAGCAGTTCTTGCACCTGCAAAATATCCATATGTTTCTTTTAGATGGCATTCCATCATATCTTCTGCCATTCGTGCATCAGCAGCTTCAACAATGCGCCATTGCTCTTGTGCGGTCATACCATCTGGATTTTCCACTCTACAGCCGACCATAAACAACATATCAGTCCTTAATAAGTTATTTATTAAAGACTGGACCACGAACTGCATTTGAAAAATCATATTGAGCCTTCGTATCCTTATCTTCTGCGAAAATAGCAGTCGGATACAATCTCGTATTGCTATTGTCATCTTCAACAAGACTCAAATAATCAGCATACCCCATCTTTTCGTATAAGACATATGCTTTGCCCTTCGTTAGAGATTCAGGATAATCTGAGTTGTCTTTGCAAATATACATATTCATGTTAGTTTTCCAAAATAAAAAGTGTTTAAATTCTTGGCGGAGGGCTGAGATCCCGACTCCCAACCTATTTCTAAGTCCTGCTGTTTTCGAGACAGAGGCGAATCCCATTCGCTTAACCCTCCGTAAAACTATTACTGAGCATATGATGGAACTGGCATGATTGGCTGACATAGATATGTCACATCATTCAATACAAATCCATTCTTAGTCAGGCAATCACTTGTAATATTTTGTTCTTCTGTAGAAAGCTTCTCAGAATAAACTTTTGCAAAAACAGTTGATGCCTCGTTGTATCCAACGTTATGACCAACTGCATAAACAATCACAGAAAGAAATATCACAATTATTGCAACTGGTGCAATAATGGATTTATTCATCTGTTGCTTCCTTTGGTAGCATTTCCTCTTTCAACTTCTTGAAAATTTCAAGATACATTTGTGTAATTTGCATATGTGTATTATGCCCTTCTTTTGTTACTAACGCAATGGACAGCAATTGTTGTGCCATTACTGCAATACTTTCTTCACTAATTCCGAAATCCAACATATAAATCTCCAGTTAATTTTAGGTGAATCACCTGTAAATACTATAGCATAACAATGCTTATACATCAATAGGAGATGAAATATGACTTCACCAATTAACATTGCAGTCATCAACGAATCAACTGCCGTAACTGACGATGAAGTTAAAAACGTTATGGCTGCATGTCAAATTCAACTAGATCGTGATTACTATCCGATTTGGGCAGCAACATCAACAATGACTTTTGTTGATAAAACACAACCAATTCCAGCTGGATTTTGGTCAATCGTAATTCTAGATAATAGTGATGCGGCGGGAGCCTTGGGTTACCATGATCTAACTCAAGAAGGTATGCCTCTCGCTAAAGTTTTTGCTGGCGACGACAAGAAATATGGTTTAGAATGGTCTGTAACTTTCAGTCATGAATTACTTGAAATGATGGCTGATCCAGATATCAATCTAACAGTATTTGTTCCAACTCAAACAGGTGGCGAGATTTTTGCTTATGAAAATTGTGATGCAGTAGAAGATGATTCATTAGCGTACGATATCAATGGAGTAAAGGTTAGT
>Ga0210406_10001457_pt1 | contig 28732 bp, 17 predicted proteins | sample IncBWC30MmetaG_FD_155454 | JGI IMG/M metagenome (GOLD analysis project Ga0210406, IMG submission 155454) | Forest soil microbial communities from Barre Woods Harvard Forest LTER site, Petersham, Massachusetts, United States - Inc-BW-C-30-M | ecosystem: Environmental > Terrestrial > Soil >... | reverse complement strand
CGCTTCTTTCAGGCCCCGCCTCGCGACGAGTGTTATTTCACCCTTGCGCTTCGCTAACCCTTCACCTCCATCAGGTTGGGTAGAGGACTTGCACCTCCTAGCTGTCGAACATGCTCGGCACACAAAAATAAGCGCGCCCCTCACGGGACGCGCCTGGTTAGGACTCTCGAATTAGAATTAGAAGCTGAAGCGGGCCCCCAGTGTGACGACGCGGCCAGCCAAAGCAGCTGTATCTTGGCCGAAGTTCGCGTTGGCAATGTTATTGGAGATGCTCATGGGATTGAAGTTTAAATTGTTAAAGACATTGTAGGCATCGAGGCGCAGTTCAAGCCGGGCGCGCTCGCCAAGTCCGGGCACGTGGGGAAAACCGAAGCCCTTGGCCAAAGTCAGATCCACGTCCCGGTAGCCAGGGCCGTTGAGTGAGTTGCGCTGGACACCGGGTGACTGAGGAAGCGCGTTGCCGAAAGCTGGGGTGGTTATCCCAGTGTAGGCGGTGTAGGTTGGCGTCGAGAAATACACCCCGGCATGCTGCGGATTCGTGGCGGCCAAGGGATAGTTCGAACCAGTCTTGAATTGATCGTTACTGGTGCTGGTACCAGCGCCCCCAAGGTAAGCAGCAGGTTGCAGTGTCGTATAACCGCAAGTGTCGCAATAGAGGCTTCCTCCGCGGTCAATAGGATTCGGATTCGAAACGCTCACCAAAGGCGTCCAGGGGAATCCAGAGTGGATGTTGAGGATGCCGCTGAGCGACCAGCCGCCGGCGACATTCTCTATCCAGTGCCGGTTGCCGTGAAAGAAGACCGGCTGCCACATGCCATAGAGTTTGAACGCTTTACTGACGTTGTAATCGGAGCGTCCGTAATTCAGGTGGGTGTTATAGGGATAGATCTGTTCCGAGTAAGGCGCGGAACTGGTATCCAAGCTCTTGGCCCAGGTGAATTGAGTATCGGCCATAAACTGGCTCCCGAAATCATGCTTCAATTCAGCGAGCATGGCATTGTAGTTGCCGCTGCCGATAACGTTCCAGTAGTCGCCGCCACCGATCTGCGGGTTCAGGGCATCACCCAGGGCCGCAGCGACGTTTGGGTTCTCGTGGAAATAGATGTTATGCGACAAGGTTCCCTGATATCCCAACGAGGCTATGAACTTGTGGCCCAGATCGTATTGGGTATCGAGCGAGTAGTGATGGACACGCATGGTGGGAAGCGTATTGGGGAAGATGTCGACGCTGACTGTGCTTCCGCCCGTGGGTAGCCCGTTTGCGCCGAATGCGTTGGGCGAAACCGCATTGGGGTTCGCCGGATAGCCGGTGATGGAGTGCAGATTGGTCGAGGGAGCATACAGGATGCCGGGATTCGCCGCACCTGGAGCGCCCATCTCCAACGTGGGATGGACGACTAGCCCGGGATTATTCACGATGCCGGACGAAATCGCGATTTCTTCCTGGTTGTAGTTGAGGCCGTAACCACCGCGGATCACGAGCCTGTCCTTGAAGACTGTTGGACTCCAGGCGAAACCGAGCTGCGGTCCGATGTTATCCTTCTGCGCCGTCCAGGAATTCCCCTTGTGAACGACAAGGCCAGTCAAGAAGGCGGCCCCGGCTCCGGGAGTCGCCGCAAACATGTTGTTCTCTTTCGAGGAGAGAGGGCTAAAGTAAGACCAGCGGATGCCAAGATTGAGGGTCAGATTCGGTCGAATTTTGAAATCGTCCTGGGCGAAGAAGCCCATAATGTTTGTGCGGTCGTCCTGGCGCAGGGTGGTTGGAAAACCGTTGACCGGATTGAAGTTCGTGTTTTCGAAATGGGGTGCATCGTTGAGGAAGTCCCACATGTTGTAAAACCCGTAGTTGGGTACGCCGCAACCGGCGCATTCTTGCAGGTAGAACAGGCGCGTGACTTCGCCGCCAAATTTGAGGGTGTGGTTTCGGATAATCTTGGTGGCCACATCCTTGTAAGTGTAGGTCCATTGGTTCAGGATGCTGCCGATATTCGGTCCAAACTGATTGATGTTCGTGTCCCCGGTGAGGCTGCCGATTTGACCGATGGTGTCGGTGGGAAGGCCCACCGGCGCCTGCGGATTGTCGGAAACTTCATTCCAGCGCCATCCCGCGGCATTGACGCGAAATTCGTTCAGGAAGCTGGGCGAGAAGGTGTGGTTCCAGAGCGCAGAGTAGGCGTTGTTGACTTGCTGGTGATGGAACAGGTTGTATTGACGGGCGGGACCGTTCAGGAAAGTCGTCGACTGTGGAACCCAGTAGATGGCAAAGGCGATGCGATTGGTGGAGTTGAGATTCGCGTCCGCGCGGCCATTGTACTGACCCTTACTGAAGGTGGAGTTGCTGGTGGTGACGTAGTTAGCAATGTCGGCGATGCCGTCAAAGTTGTTGGCGCCGCCTTTGCCATCACCGCCTGTGCCCGGACTCGAGGTGCTTGCCCAGCCGAGATCTTGTGCCCCCAACGGTGCATTCAAGGGTCGGCCCAGGTCGAGGCCCTGGCCGGGAATGGTCACGCAGTTTACCCCCTCATTCAAGCCGGCATTTTTACAGGTGGAAGGATTGATGCTCGTACTGTTGACGCCAGCACCCGGAAAGGTGAGATAGGTCGCGGCGATGCTTCCCGAAGGGGCTGCTTTGTCGAAAGCCGGAGTCTCGTACCATCCGTTGGAAGTGCTGGGTTGAGTGGCTGGACTGCGAACCGTCTCGTAATCGAAGAAGAAGAAAACCTTATTCTTCCAGATGGGGCCGCCGATGCTGCCGCCGAACTGATCAAAAAAGTTTTGATCTTTCAAATCGCTCTGGCCCTGGCCATTGAAGCGCTGGTAGGCATTCAGTCCCGGGCGATGGATGGTAAAGAAGGCGCTGCCGTGGAAATCATTGCTGCCGCTCTTGGAAGTGAGCTGAACCTGCGCGCCACTGAAGCGGCCATTCTCGGCGTCATAGCCGTTGGAGAGGACTTTTACGTTGTCGACGGAATCTTCTGAAGGCGTAATAACTGTAGTCCCGCCCCAGACGGCGCTGGTGGTGCTGATCCCGTCAATCGAATAGCTGTTGTTCTCATATTGCTGTCCCGCGGCCAGAGCCTGGGGACCGTTTTCTGTCTGAAAAATTCCCTGGTTGCCGCCGGTTGCGCCGGGCCCCTGTGTTCCGGGCAGATTTTGGCCGTTACCGCCGCTTCCCTGGGCGCCATCTCCGAAGACTCCGGGTGCCAACTGGATCAGTTGATAGACATCGCGTCCGAACGAAGGCATGTGCTCGATTTGATTGTCAGTGACGACACCATTGATGGAAGCGGTCTCAGTCTGCAGTAACGGTGTGGTTTCGGCGTTGACGGTGATGGTTTGCGATGCAACTCCGACCGTGAGCTGAACGTTGACGGCGTTGGCTTGCTCGGGAATCAGTTGCAGATTCTCGATGACTTTCTTCTCGAAACCATCCTTTTCCACTTCCAACCGGAAGGGTGCGGCGGGCAGCGCATTGAAGTTGTACACCCCGGCGTCGTTGCTGACCCGGACCTGCTTTTCGCCGGTGGCGGGATTGGTCAGCGTGAGGTTGGCGCCGGGAACGACTGCGCCTGTGGTATCGGTTATCGCGCCCTGAATGGAGGTCCGATACTGGGCGTGCGCCAGGGCTGCGAAAAAAACGATGCAGGCAAAAGTAAAACCAGTGCGAAGTGCAGAAGAAGTGGAGCGGCTCATGGCGGCCTCCCAATCGGGATTGAAACATCAATTCGTGGAACCACGTTCACTAAAAGGCTAGAAAAGCGTTTTAGTAGCAGTCAGGGCTTCTTGTAGCACAGGGGATTTTCCACAGTCAAGCGCATTGTGTTGCACGACTCTTGTATTGAACTACTCTTGTGTTGATCGAACTCTGGTGTTGGAAAAGTTAAGATGCGCTTTTGCGATGCCGCGAAAATAATTTTTTTCGCTCGACCGCCTTAACGATATTGTCAGCCCGATCAAGCCTGTTTGGGGCGGCGCCGGGCGGGATGACCAGCGGGGCAGACTCGCGCTGAGCAAACGTGTGGACTGTAGGTTCGGCAGCACGCTTGGAGGCGGCTCGACTATTTCGAACGGTCGCGGTCGGAAGCACGGCAGGTGGTCTCGCGGATGATCAGTTTGGGTTCGACGATGGTTTCGCCGCCGTGGGAGTCGGGACCGGATCGCCGGATGCGGCGCAGCAAAGTCTCGGCGGCGATTCTTCCCATTTCGCGCAGCGGCTGTCGCACCGTGGTGAGCGCCGGATTCTGGTAGGCGGCGCTCGGAATGTCGTCGAAGCCGACCACGGAAACATCCTCGGGAACGCGTAATTTCGCTTCGCGCAGCGCGCGGATGGCGCCCATCGCCGAAATGTCGTTAAAGGCAAACAGTGCGGTGAAGGGTTTGTGCGTGGCCAGCAGTTTGCGAGCGGCCTCATATCCGAGTTCCGGCGACGCAGAGTTGCCTTCGAGTTGGGAGACGAGCGCGGGAGAAATCGGGAGGGCGAGTTGGCGGGCAGCCTTCACGATGTTGGCCCAACGAACTTCGGTATCGGAGCTGAATTCCTGCCCTTTGATGAAAGCAATGTCGCGATGTCCCAGCTGAAAAAGGTGTTTGACCGCAACTTCTGCCGCTCGCACGTGGTCCAGCACAATGTTGGTGACGCCCTTTACCTGATTGTGGCCCGAGACCGTGACTACGGGCACGGAGAGTAAAAGAGTCCAGGGAGTGTCGACGGCGATCAGGCCATCGACCGAGCGCTCGAGAAAGAGTCGGGGATATTCATCGATCAGGTCGGCGCGGTGGCGATGGCTTACGACGAAATAAAAATATCCCTCTTGCAGCAGATAGTCTTCCACGCCGCTCATCACCGAGGCCGAGTAGCCGTCGCTGACTTCGGGAACGATGACGCCGATAGTGAAACTGCGCTGGGCGCGCAAGGAACGGGCGAAAAAGTTTGGCCGGTATTTGTACTTGCGGGCAGCGGCAAGAATTCGGTCCTTGGTTTCCTGGGGGATGGAGTCGGCGACGGGCGAGCGATTGATGACCAGCGATACGGTAGCCGGCGAAAGTTCGAGGCGCTCCGCCAGTTGCTTGAGGCTGACCGGTTTGGGCCCCATGCGCACGCTCCGCACGGCGCCCGGGGCCCGCTTTTTCGTCGCCACGCTGCGCAGTCTCGCACAAAGGAAACGGGGTAGCAAGCGGGATGTTACGACGTTCCAGCCGCAATATTGATTGACATTGGAGAGAAAACAGTTTTTTATACAGTCGGACACGCTCTACTAACGCGATTTAGTAATCGATCGTGGGGACCGTCGCCACGGAGGTGCTCTCCCGTGCCATGCGCTGCGCGCTGCATAAATATTCGTTATAGATTTCTTGAAACCAATCGCTCGGCCCTGATCCTTGCCAGGACGAGCTTCAGCGGATTTCTGTTCGGCGGAATATGCCTGGTCATGAGTGTGGCTGCGCTGGCTCAAATGCCGTCGGCCAGCCGCCCGGCTGGTATCGCGGACCAAAGTCTCGACGCCCGCGTGGAGTCCATTCTGCAGGGCATGACGCTCGAAGAAAAAGTTGGACAGTTAGTGCAGTATTCGGCTGGCCAACCGACCGGGCCGGGAACGGGCAGGAGCGACTATGACGACATGATCGCACGCGGGCAGATCGGTTCGCTGTTCAACGTGATCGATCCGCGCGAGATCAACAAATATCAGAAGATTGCGATGGAGAAAGCGCGGCTGCACATTCCCATTCTGTTTGGCCTCGACGTGATCCACGGATTCAAGACGGAATTCCCCATTCCGCTGGGCCTGGCTTCAACCTGGGATCCCTCGATTGTAGAAAAAGCTTCTCGCGTTGCGGCGATGGAGGCAGCGGCCGACGGCATCCGCTGGACGTTTTCGCCGATGGTGGACATCGCGCGAGATGCGCGCTGGGGGCGGATGGCGGAAGGCGCCGGGGAGGATCCTTTTCTCGGCTCGGCGATGGCGGCCGCCTATGTGAGGGGCTATCAGGGTTCACGGTTGGATGCGCCCGACAGCATCGCAGCCTGTGTCAAGCATTACGTCGGCTACGGTGCGGCCGAGGCGGGGAGGGACTACAACAGCACCGAGATTTCCGAACATACCTTGCGCCAGTTTTATATGCCCCCATTTCACGCGGCGGTGGAAGCTGGGACAGCTTCCCTGATGAGCGCGTTCAATTCTTTGAACGCGACACCGTCCACCGCCAACCCTTTCACTTTGAAGCAGGTGTTGCGAAAGGAGTGGGGCTTTCGCGGACTGGTAGTCAGCGACTGGAACTCCGTGGGAGAACTGATTCCGCAGGGCATTGCCAATGACGGGGCAGCGGCCGCGCGCAAGGCTTTCCTAGCGGGCGTGGATATGGATATGGTGAGCAGCCTGTACCACGACAACTTGCAAGCGGTCGTGAAGTCGGGGCAAGCGACCGAACCTGAGTTGGATGAGGCGGTGCGGCATGTGCTGCGCGTCAAACTCGCGTTGGGTCTGTTCGAACATCCGTATGTGGATGAGGGCGCGGCGGCGAAGGCGCTCGATCATCCGGAGAGCGTCGCGCTGGCTCAGACTGCTGCGGAGCAATCGTTTGTGTTGCTGAAGAACGCGAATGACCCGGTGGGAAAAGCGCTGCTCCCGCTGGGGACCGACGTTCACAGCATTGCCGTCATCGGACCGCTGGCAGACAATTCCTGGGCGCCGGGTGGGGCGCCGCAAGGACAGGGTGCACGGGTTTCACTCCCGGCAGCGTTGACCGAGCGACTGGGGGAAGGCCGCGTTTCTCAATTCAAGGGAGTGGGCATTCTCGACGGCACCGACCAGGAGATTGCCGCGGCCGTGGGGGGTGCGCAAAAGGCCGATCTGGTTATTTTGACGCTGGGCGAGAGTCCGGAGATGAGTGGCGAGGCGGCCTCGCGCGCGTACCTGGGTCTTCCCGGCCGACAGCAGGAATTATTGGAAGCGATTGTTCGCACCGGCAAGCCTGTGATTTTGATTCTTTTCAGCGGACGGCCGTTGACGGTTCCCTGGGCGTTTGAACATGTGCCAGCCGTGATTGCGGCCTGGCAGCCGGGAACCGGTGGAGGACCGGCGCTGGCGCGAACCATCTTCGGTGAGGTAAACCCCAGCGGAAAGCTCGTCGTGAGTTGGCCACGCAGCGTGGGGCAAGAACCGCTCTATTACAACCATCTCAATACCGGGCGTCCCGCTGGCGACACAGATCTCACCCGGCCGCCGGGCGATATCGTCAGCAAATACGTGTCCCGCTACCTCGATGAACAGAACACTCCGCAATTCCCTTTTGGCTACGGTGACTCCTACACCACCTTTTCTTACGGAGCGACTACGATCAGCAGGCAACGGCTCAGTGCGGCGGCGCTGAATAAGCTGTTAACCGCCGGAGCAAATGAGAGGGCGGCTATGACTGCCGAGGCCGAAATCACGAATACTGGATCACGCCCCGGAGCAGAAGTCGTCGAACTCTATATTCAACTTCAGGGAACCAGCGTGGCGGAACCGGTTCGCATGCTGAAGGGATTTCGAACGGTCCATATCGCTCCGGGTGAATCTACAAAAGTAAGCTTTGCCTTAATGCCAGAAGCTTTTGCGATCTGGAACGATCGCAATCAGTTCGCGGCCGAAGCCGCCAAGATCAACGTCTGGATCAGCGCCGACTCCGCCCACGGTTCTCCAGCACAAGCCGAGATCGTGCCCTAGCCGGAGTGTTTCGCTAGAAGGGCCGGGGAACTTCGAGGAAAGAACGGGATGCCGCACAGCAAGCGCATTTTTTTCGCGTCAGCGAATCTTCTTTTTCTGTCGCTGGGCCTGCTTTGGTTCAGCGCCACCGCCTGGGGTAACACAGAATATTATCGCCACGTCGTTTTCGACAACAGCCTTACCCCCGACTCTTATTTCTACAGCAACGGCATGGCCAACGGATCAAGTTTTCTTGCCTTGAAAGACGGCCGCCTGCCCGTCGAGACGAAAACGTTTCTAACCCCGCCCAATGCACTTCGGCTCGAGTGGCAGTCACAGGCCGGAGGAGGCTGGGAAGCGGAAGTGCGAGTGGAAGGTTATCGAAACCGGTTTCCGGAATTTGCCGGGCACAATCTTTACTTCTGGTGTTTCGCACCGCAGGCGATTGCCGCGGACGATCTGCCGATGCTCATGCTCTCCAATCGAGGCGCAGGCCAGGCTCAGTTGCCAGACGCTTTTACCGAGCCTCTGGCCTGGGGACAAATCGCGGGAGCGATGCCGGCTGGGCGCTGGATTCAGGTGCGAATCCCGTTTTCCGCTTTTCGCCCAGCGTCGATCTATAAATTTCGCCTGGAAGATCTGCAGGACGTTATTTTTCACCAGGGGCGCGCCGATGGAGCGCGCCATACTTTGATCATCGATGAAATTCGTGTGGCGGACGATGGAACCGCCAGCGATCGGTCCCTGCCCGCTCCGGAAAATGTTCGGGCCATTGGCTATGATCGGCACGTGGAAGTCCGGTGGGATTCGGCGATCACTTCCCTGTTTGGCCGCTACGTTATCTATCGCTCGATCGAGGGCAAAGATTTCGAACCCATCGGCATTCAACTTCCGGGTACCAACCGTTACTCAGACTTCGTGGGAAGGTCGGGAGTCACGGCGCAATACAAGGTGGCGGCTGCCGACTGGCAAAACCACATGTCTGCTTTCTCGAATGCAGCCAGCGCCACCACCCGTGAGTTCAGCGACGGTGAACTGCTGACCATGCTCGAGGAAGCCTGCTTCCGCTACTACTGGGAAGGCGCCGATCCGCACTCGGGGATGACTCGCGAAAATATTCCGGGAGACGACCGCGTGGTGGCGACCGGGGCGAGTGGGATGGGAATTGCCGCGTTGATCGTGGGCGTGGACCGCGGGTTCATCCCGCGTGCGCTGGGCCTTGAGCGAGTGAGCCGGATCGTGGATTTCCTCGAACATGCCGAACGGTATCACGGGGCCTGGTCGCATTTCATGGACGGCAGCACGGGCAAGACGATGCCCGTGTTTGGCATGTTCGACAACGGCGGAGATTTGGTGGAGACTTCATTTCTGATGGAAGGGCTGCTGGCGGCGCGGCAGTATTTTCGCGGAAACAGCGCCGCGGAGCGCGGTCTTTATCGGCGCATCTCCGAGTTGTGGGAGACCGTCGAGTGGGATTGGTATCGCGGGCCGGAGACTGGAGATTTTCTCTACTGGCATTGGTCGGCGGAGTGGGGATGGCAGATTCAACATCGGCTCACCGGCTTCAACGAAGTCATGATTACGTATCTGTTGGCGATGTCATCGCCGACGCATGGAGTTCCCGCGGATCTGTATTACTCCGGATGGGCGAGTCAGTCGGAGCGCGCGCTGCACTATCGGGCGGGCTGGTCCGGCAGTGTGGATGGGGATCACTACGCCAACGGCCACACCTATTACGGAATCAAGCTGGATGTAGGCGTGGGAACGGGAGGGCCGTTGTTTTTCACGCATTACTCGTACTTCGGATTCGATCCGCACAGTTTGCACGACCGCTTTACTTCAACTTATTTTGAGAACAACCGCAACCTGGCGCTCATTAACCGCGCGTATTGCATCGACAATCCCAAACACTTCTCGGGATACGGGGCGAATGCCTGGGGTTTGACCGCGAGCGATGGCCCGGAGGGCTACCTGCCGCATGCACCGGACAAGAACAATGACGATGGGACGCTGACGCCCACCGGCGCGCTGGCCTCTTTTCCGTATACTCCGGAGGCATCCATGGCCGCGCTGAAGCACTACTATCGCGATCTGGGAGCCGAGCTTTGGGATATCGACGGTCCGCGGGACGCTTACAATCCAGAGCACAACTGGGTTTCACCAATTTACATGGGGCTCAACCAGGCGCCCATCGTCGTGATGGTGGAGAATTACCGAACTGGCCTCGTGTGGAAAAACTTTATGGCGAATCCGGAGATCGGCGGGATGCTGCATAAACTGGATGCGATTACGAATCAATAGCGCCGAAATCTCTTGCGCTTTTCTCGATTGCAGTTCGCGTCAATTTCTTTGCGCACTGAAGAAAGCGACCGGGAACTCCTGAAATAGATCGTTGGCCATAAAATGCTGTTCGCCAGCTTCGTTTTTTGCTGTCAACTGGGAGCGGGTGAGAATGTTGTTCCATTCTGCAGGCGAATGGGCGGGCAAGATGAGCCTGGTATCTCCCCAGTCGAACTTCCCTTTCCTTTTCGCCGTCCCTTGTTTCGGAATCTGTTTCGGAATCTGTTCCGGAACCTGCTCCGGAATCTGCGAAAGCCATCTGGGAATCGCCGTCAGCGCGTATGAGTTTTCGTGTCTGCGAACAAATGCAGTAACATTGCGAGCATTTGCTCCCGCGGTTTGCAGGGGGACAAATTCTCCTTCGCGGAACAGGTCCGCGTGATCACGGCGAAAACGGATGGCTTTCCAGATCAGATATAGCTTGACGCATCCATCACGCCAGTTTTCGCTAAGATTGTGCAATGCCTGGGCGGAGTCGGCATGGACAATACTATCGAGGGCGGCCACTCTTTTGCCAAAGTCGACGGGGCCGCGGTTGTCGGGATCGACCAGCCGCAAGTCCCATAGTTCCGAGCCTTGGTAGAAATCCGGGACGCCGGGCGATGCGATTTTCACGAGCGTTTGAGAAAGACCGTTGATCATGCCGAAGTATGCGACCTTCTCCTGAAACTGACGAAAATCTTCCCGGAATTCCGGATTGTCCTCGGAAGAAAGAATTCTGTCGACGAATTTCACCAGAGCATCTTCATGGGGTTGATTCGGCCGCGTCCAGCGCGTGTGGACCATGGCTTCGCGCGTAGCCTTAATAATGTGATCCTGCACTCTTTTGAGCAGGGTCGCCCCATCCTCCTGATCCAGTGGCCATACCCCCAGCAGCGTCTGATACAGAAAATATTCTTCATTGCGATCGGGCACAGCCTCACCCTTGACGATTTCCTTGTGGTGGGCGTTTTGCCTCGCCCACAGATCCAGGTGATCCTTCCACTCGGACGGCATTTCGGAAACCGTGTTGAGCCGGGCGCGGACATCCTCGCTCCGCTTGGTGTCGTGAGTCGAACTGGCATCGAGGCTGCCGGGCCAGCTTTTTTGTCGGTCTTCGAGGAAGGCATAGAACTGCTCGATCGAAGTTGCATGCGACGGGCACGGGTCTCCGCCGACCTCATTCAACGACAACAGAGGATGGTAGACATAGAGCGAAGTGTCCTCCAATCCCTTGGCTACGATGGGGCCGGTGAATTGCTGCCACCGGGTGACGAAAGCCAGGCGGGCTTCGCGCTGATCGACCAGCACGTGCGGAAGGTTCAGGATTAACAACACCTCGCGAACGAAGTCAAAACAGGCGGAGCTTATATTTTTAGCCCGGGCGCGGGCCGCCGTCAGGGCGTCTTCAATAAATTTTGCGCACTGAGCCGGTATATCCATATTCCGGATATAGGTTCGGTAAATCGAGAGGCAGGCAGTGACTTCAATCAGAGCGTCGATTAACTGTCCGCGGTTCAACTCCCGCGCGTAACGATCCTGCGCAGCAAGTTCGGCCAATTGCCGCCCCAGAGTTCGCATCTCGACTCCGAGAAGGGTATTCATGACTAACTTTTTCTTCTGATACACGACCTCGGCGAAGTTCTGCCGGCGGCCGATGAAAGTGGAATAGATTTCCTCCATCCGGCGCGCGCCTTCCGGCTCCACGAACAGACCATTGGCTTCATTCAGATAGTCATAGCCGGTGGTTCCACTCACGGGCCAGTCGCTGGGCAGACTTTCCTGCCGGGAAAGAATTTTTTCCACCAGCAGATACGACGGGGCTTCCTTGCGGACCTCATCGGAAGCGAGCCGCTCCTGCAGCCGGTTCAGATACGCCAGAGGATCGCGAAGCCCGTCAATGTGATCGATACGCAATCCGGCGAGCTGGCTCCTCGAGACCAATCGCAGAATATAGCCGTGCGTGGCTTCGAAAACTACCGGATCCTCGACGCGAACGCCGACCAGATCAGTAATCGTAAAAAAGCGGCGATAATTGATGCTCTCATTCAGGTTCTGCCAGAACGCGAGCTTATAATTTTGTTCCGCGAGCAGCCGCTGGAGGAAGGCAACACTGCCGGCATCGCCTTCTTTGCCATTGATTTCGGCTACATTTTCCCCGACAAACGCGGCCACCTCCGGGCTGCTACTCATCAGCGAGCGGAGGCGATCGCGCGCCGATTCAAATCGCAAACGCCGATCAGCGGAGGTTTCCGCAGACCGTCGATCCGCGCCGGGAAGCTCCGATACGGACGCGATAATCCCGGAGTATTCGTGGAACGCGGGAGCATCTTCCCCCAAAAGTTGTTTGAGTCGATCGTAACGATGATTGAGAATCGCGTGATACGAACGCGGAGTGAGGGGAAATAAAGAATCGAAATATTGAAAAAAGAAACGACTCTCCTGAAATATAAGTTTAATCTCGCCCGAGTCGAGCGCCTGGCCGAACGGACGTCCCAGGACGGGAAGGAGAATTCTACCGTCCAGGCTGCGGGAGTGAGGATGCCATTCGATATCGAAGAACGCGGCGAAGGCGGACTGGGCACCGTTTTCCAGCACATCCATCCACCAAGGATTCTCTGCGCTGGCCGCCATGTGATTGGGCACGACGTCGAGCAGCAAACCCATTCCGCGGTTTTGCAGTTCGGTTTGCAGGGTGGCAAAGTCTTCTTCACTGCCCAGCTCTGGGTTGAGGCGCGTGGGATCGGTGACATCGTAGCCGTGGTCGCTTCCCTTACGGCTGGCCAGAACTGGCGAAAGATACAGATCCGAAATTCCCAGTTCGTGCAGGTAATCGAGAATTTTCGAGGCGTCCGCGAAGCGGAAATTCTGGTTGAGTTGTACCCGGTACGTCGCCGATGGCAAGCGTTTAGGCGGCATTTTCCAGGCTGCCCTCGGGCAACAGAATGTGGAGTTGCTCAGCCAGGCGGTTCAAGTCTTCGTGGCGTCGCACCGCAACCGGGTCTGCGCCTGGAGAGCGCCACCCGTTTTGCTGGAAGGCGGTGACCAGCGGCCGATAGCAGACATTCTGTGCTTCCCACAGTACGACCGGAAATGGAAACACCGGGATCAGATCCAGGAGCTTGATCAACCTCTCGGCCGCAGTGAGATCGGAAGGATTCGCGGCAAAGTCGGCTGCATCTTTTTCCAGGCGCTTGCGGACTTTATATTCGAGAGTCGTCGAGTCCAATTCGATCTTACTGGCAGCCGCTTCTCGCAGCAGGCCCTGAATGCTGTCGGGATCAAGATCTGGACGCTCGAGATGGTGCTCCAGTTGGCTGTTCAGAGCAAACTGGGCAGCCGACTTCAGGGCGTTCGGCACGGGTATGTCCAGCCCATTCAGGAAACGGATGAGAGGAGCCTGGCCCTCGAATACAGTGCGGTACACAGCCGCCGCCGAATTCAGGGACTCGTTCAGAATCAGATTCGTGATCTTTCGTTGTTCGTCGCGGAAAAGCTGACGTAGAGAAAATGTCTTGTTGCCGTAGACCTGGTCGAGCAACCGGATTACTTCGGCGGTATCGGCTTGGGCGAAGGCTGCAACCAGTTTCTTTTGATCTTCTTCGGATACGTTGTCCGCGATGCGGATGCCCGCGGTCACGTTGTGGTCGCCGAGATGGAGAACCGTGAAGTCCAATGCAGCGGATTCCTCGGTAATTGCGGAACGAAATCGCGCGCACCCGGTGGCCAGGCGTATCTTCCCCTCCGCTTCCACGGAATACCGTGCCCGTTCCACCTCATAGCAGTATATGCGTGTCTTTTCCGGGTAGCTCTCGAACAGAGAACTGATGGCGTAGTGGCCGCCGACACGTTCGATGTCGATGACCGCAGGCTTGACCCATTTTTCGTAGATCTTGGCGCCATCCCCGGCTTCGGGCAAATTGCTCTTTGCCATGGCCAGGTCTTGCAGAAATTGCGACTCCAGTTTTTCGCGGCAGCACTCTTCGGCAAGTTGCAGGGCGCGTCCCGCGTAGTGAATGACCTGGACCGTTTCCAGGCCGGAGAGTTCGTCGAAGAACCATCCGCAACTGGTGTACATGAGCATCGCGTGACGCTGCATCTCAAGAAGCTTGAGGGCAGTCACCTGCTCCTGGGGTTCGAGCGGGCGGATGGCGTGGTCGGCGAAGAATGCTTTGCGGGATTCGTCCGAACGGTCGAGAATCACGCGGATGTAGTCGTCGCGAGTGGCCCAGGGATCGCGGACAAATTCCTTCAGTCGCGACTCGAAGATGACCGCCAGCTTATCGCGTAACCCATCGAGCGCGGACCGGAGCGGAGCACGCCACTGCTGGTTCCAGGGATGTCCGCCGGAATTGCAGCCACAATCGCTGCGCCAGCGTTCGATGCCATGAACACAACTCCACGAACTGTTGTTGACGATCTCGACGAAGTGTTTGGCAGGATGTTTCTCCAGAAATTCACCGTAGTTGGTAAGCTTGGCTACGTTCTGTCTTTCGATCTCGTCCAGGGCATAGCTGAGCGCCATTTCACCGCGGTGGTGATGGTGTCCGTAGCTTTCTCCGTCGGTGGCGATGTGCACCAGTTGAGGTCCTTGGCGGGAATCGGAGAAGCCGCTCATCAGCCGGTCGGCAAATCGTTTGCCGTCATTCAACAATCCTTCGAAGGCAACGCCTTGCGAGATAGGGCCGTCGTAAAAGAAAAGATTGATGCGCTTTTTTGATGGAAGTTCCGCAAGGTAGGCTCGCGCCGGGTCAATGCGGGCTCCGCTCACGTCTTCGAACTTGGAGCTGTTCTTGGGCCGGATGCGTTGGGCTTGGCGCGGCGCGAGAATCGTGAACTGAATTCCGTTTTCCGCCAGGACTTCGAGAGTTTCGGTATCCACCGCGGTTTCCGGCAGCCACATTCCTTCCGGCTTTCTTCCGAAACGGCTTTCAAAATCGCGCATTCCCCACTTGACCTGAGTCACTTTGTCCCGCCGGTTGGCGAGAGGAAGGATCATGTGATTGTAACCCTGCGCGATCGCCGAACCGTGTCCGGAAAACCGTCGGGCGCTCTGCTGGTCGGCGTCAAGAATCGCCCGGTAGACGGAGGGAGACTGGTCTTTCATCCACGACAGCAGCGTGGGTCCGAAGTTGAAACTGATCTCCGCGTAATTGTTGAGCAGTTTCGTGATGCGATTCTCGGAGTCAAGAATTCGCGAGGCCGCATTGGGAGCATAGCTTTCGGCCGTGATGCGCTCATTCCAGTCGTGATAAGGATAGGCGGAATCCTGCAGCTCGACAGCTTCAAGATAAGGGTTTTCGCGCGGGGGCTGATAAAAATGCCCATGGATGCAAACGTATTTCACACCGCCTCCGTGTTCGCTTGGATTCGTTCGACGACCCGGAAAGACTGCGGCGAGAGGCGCAGTTCCCCCGCAGTCGCGAGCGTTATCTCTCGCGCGGGATTTGATTCTGGCCCCTTCCAGGACGCGCTGGCCGAGTCAAGGACCGTCTTCCATCGTCCAACCATGTCGGGCAGGTTCAGGATGACGGGAAACTCTGCGAAGTTGCACAACACCGCCAATTGTCGAGAACGCTCTTCATCTTCATGTTCGCGCATGACTACGAGCGCGCCGCCTCCCAGTTCGCGAACCGTTCGCGGGCCCGGTTTGCCCAATTCATGCTCTTGGCGAATGCGGATCAGTTGCTGATAGAAGCGCAAGAGCGTGCGGTGGGGCTCCTTTTCCTTCAGGGAATGATCGAGCTTGGAGCGCGAGAATGTTTGTTCGTCCTGGGGATCGGGCACGCTGTTTTCCCAGCCAAACGCAGAGAACTCTTCGCGCCGTCCGCGACGCACGGCTTCGACCAGTTCGGCGTCTCCATGGCTGGTGAAGTATTGAAAGGGGGCGGTCTCGCCATACTCCTCGCCCATGAACAACATAGGCACAAAAGGCGAAAGCAGGGTGATTCCGGCGGCGAGCTTGAGCGCTTCGAAACTCACCCGGCCGGTAAGGCGTTCACCGGCAGCGCGGTTTCCTACCTGGTCATGGTTCTGACTGCATACAACAAATTTTTCAGGCGAGATACCGCGGGGGGAGTTGCCGTGACGGCGCTGGCGGTAGTTGGAGTGTTGTCCGCTGTAATACCAGCCATCCCGCAGCGTCGCCACCAGGGGCGTAATGCCTTGGAAATCCGAGTAGTATCCCAGATTTTCCCGCGTCAGCAATGTCTGCAGGGAGTGATGAAAGTCATCGCTCCACTGGGCGTCGATAGCGTACCCACCATGCTCGGGATCGCGCAGGATACGAGAATCATTCAAATCGCTTTCGGCGATCAAATGAAGTGGCCGGCCGAGTCGCTCCGACAGCTCCGCGACCGCAGACTTGAGCTCGGCGAGAAAGTGGCGGGCACCGAAGTCGTAGATTCCATGAACCGCATCCAGGCGCAGCGCGTCGAAGTGATAGTCCTGGAGCCAATACAATGCGTTTTCGATAAAGAATCTCCTCACTTGGTCGCTTCCTACGCCGTCAAAGTTGATGGCCTGACCCCAGGGAGTGTGATAGTGGTCCGTAAAGTAGGGTCCATAGGCACTAAGGTAGTTGCCTTCCGGCCCGAGATGGTTGTAAACCACGTCGAGCGCAACCGAGAGACCGTGGTGGTGGGCCGCGTTTACCAGGCGCTGGAGCGACTCTGGTCCGCCGTAGGTGTTCTGGGGAGCGAAGAGATAGACGCCATCATAGCCCCAATTGCGGGGCCCGGGAAATTGCGCGACCGGCATCAGTTCAATGGTCGTAACTCCCAAGGCTGCGAGTTCGGGAAGATGCGGGACCACGGCATCGAAGGTTCCTTCCGCGGTATAAGTTCCGACGTGGAGTTCGTATAAGACGGTGCGATCGAGCGGCGTGCCTTTCCAGCCGTGATCGGTCCAGGGGAAGGCATTCAGGTCGACGACTTGCGAGGGACCGTGCACTCCTCGCGGCTGGAAGCGGGAGGCTGGATCGGGCAAGTCTCGGTCCCGCTCGCTCTGGTAGAAATATTCCGAGCCGGGATCGAGGGTCTCGACGATGGCCGAATGGTATCCATCTGCGAGCGGCTCCATGGCAAGGAGCGAACTCTGCCCCGGCCGCCCGCGCGCAAAGCGCAGGCTCACGGCGCGCGCCCGGGGAGCCCACAATCGAAATTCCCAGCTGCCGTCTGGCCGCCGGTTGGCGCCCACTCGTGTCTGTTTGGCCTGAACTTTGGTGGATAGCATGGATCGACTTCCGGGCGTGGCAAGGACTCGTAATCGGCGACTACTGCCCCGCCTTTAGTTTGCGGGGAGATCAAGGAGCCGGAATCCGGCAAAGCCATTAGATGCGCGGGAAATATCTCGGTTACAAATTCTGGCGCAGCCTAAATGTCGAAGACTCGATAGTCGGCGGCCGGGGTTTGAGCCTGCAATAAGGTGATGGCAACGTTATACACGGGGCTTCCGCCAATCGTTTTTCCTTCCAATTGTCCGTGGTGAGCATGGCCGTGCAGCACCAGATCAGCGCCGTGGCGATCGACGACCTCGGCCAGACGGGTGGTGCCGAGAAAGGGCAAAATCTCGGGCGCTTCGCCCTCAACGGTGGCGCGAATGGGCGCGTAGTGGAGCACCACCACCCGTTTCGGAGTACGCAGTTGCGCCATCGCACGCTCTAGCTTTAGGGCCTCATCGATGGAAGCCTGTACAAAATGCTTGACCTCGGGTTCGCCGAAGGCGGTTAACAAGCCGCGCCCAAAACCTCCGATAAAGCCCTTGGTGCCGGCGAATCCCACGCCGTCACGCTCATAGGCAGTTCCATCCAGCACCTTGAGTCCGGCGGCGGTCATCATGCGCATCAAGTCTGCCTGCTTCCCGCTTTCATAGTCGTGGTTTCCCAGCACGGCAATGGTCGGAACTCGCGAGCGGACCACCACATTCAACAGCGGTTCCATTTCTTCCGGCAGGCCATAATTCGTCAAGTCCCCCGCCAGCACAAGCACATCAGCTTCGTCCCGCGCCCGGCTGAGTTGATCGTGCAAGATGTTGTGCAGGGACGGGGAGAAGTGGATATCGGCAGTCGCTGCGATTCTCATCAGGTTATATCCATCGCAGGAAGGCTTTTCAAACGCCGGTTGCGATATTCTTGAATCAGGTTGTCCAGACCCCACTCGTTCACATCGATGGCGAACTGTTTGTCGTCGATCAAGCTGCCGCGAAATTGTGCTTTCGGATCGGGATGGGAAACCGCGTCCTCGAAACGTGACAGCAGTTCGCGCCATACCTCTTGCGGAACGTAGTCGGTCTGCGCGGGATAGCAGTAGCGGAACAATACGAGCGCCCACAACAGCATTTCCCAATGCTCTCCCGTCCGCCGTAGCACACGCTGCCAGTCGAGTTTCCCTCGAGTTCCATAGATGACGTGCGCAATGTCGACGCCATCGAAACGCTCGCGGCGGTCGACAAATATCTTTGACGCCACGAGTTCTTCAGCAGCAAGCACCCGCGTCGGCACACCCTGAACCGACGCGGGCTTCGCGAGTTCAATCCAGGAGTCATCGACCAGGATCGTGGCGTTGCTCATCCCCGTGATGAGATCGACAAAAAATCCATCGCGATGAGCTTTGAACAACCACACTGGGTCACAAACTTCACACTCGAAACCCTTTTCGCGGAGAAGCCGAAGGGCTAAAACTGCGCTCGGCGGCGTCAGAAACAGATCCAGATCCTTGGTGTTGCGGCAAATGCCGGTGTGTTCTCGAAGAGCAAAGGCCCCGGCAACGACAAAGGAAACGCCCTTGTTCTCCAGGAGTTCAATGATTTCGCGAAATAGAGCATGCTGTTCCTGGGGAATTTCTATCGGTCCCGATGAGGTTTCCGGTACAAGATGCTCCTGGTGCGGCTCTGGCATGAGACCTTGGATGTGAAACCAGCATCGACGGTTGTCGCTTACACCGTCTCCCGAATTTTGTCGGAGAGCGCAGTCGGGGCGATCTGGGTGCGATTCGGCTCGCCGCGGAGCAACGATTCGGCAAATTTCAAAACCTGGTCGGCGGTCACTTTGGCGGGCAGCGGAGGCTCCAGTGGACCCACCACGGCCGGCAGAATGGCAGGGCCCAGTCGATTAAACTTTCGACAAGAACATCCGCAGCCGTCATGGTTTCTGCTTCGTTTTGGTGATCGAAAAAGCGGAAGATTGGGGGCCGCTTTCGGTGCTGAAAAACGACCCTGCATGACGCGCATGGATAACGCTACTGGTCTGAGAATTGGCAAGTCTATCCGGTATTGCCTGTAACGGTAGCGGAGATCGAGGCGGAAAATCGATGCGCTGCCCGACTCCTCATCCATCCATCCAACCGTATCCTATCACTTCAAAGTTGTACGATGTTTGAAACGCAAAATGGCACTCAGACAAGATTTGAAAGCGGGGTAGATATGCGAACTGGCGTTGCTCAGAGCAAATTCGTAGTCCTCATTACGATCGGGGCTCTCTGGACTTGGTTTGTGCATCTCCCCGGAGCCGCCGCTCAGCGGGACGGAAGCCTGAACGCTTTGGAGCAGTCCTTTGCGAATCCTCCGGATGATTGCCGAATCATGGTGCGGTGGTGGTGGTTTGGCCCGGCAGTGACCAAGCCCGAATTACAGAGGGAACTGGAGCAGATGAAAGCCGAGGGTATTGGCGGAGTGGAAATCGCAACGCTATATCCGCTTGCGCTGGATGACGCTAAAACCGGCTTCCACAACCAACGGTTTCTTTCGGATGAACATCTCGATGCGATTCGATTCGCCGCGACCGCAGCCCGGAAACTTGGGTTACGCGTCGACATCACCTTGGGAAGCGGCTGGCCCTTTGGAGGTCCGCATATCCCAGTGACAGAAGCTGCGGGTGAGTTACGGGTGGAAAGTGTCGCAGTTCCGGCTGGCACCGATTCGATCGTTCTGCCCGACATTGAAACCGGGGAGCAACTGATCGCTGCCTTTCTCGCTCCGGTCAGAGATGGCCGGGTTTCGTTGCAGAATGCCAAGCAAGTTTCCACTCGTGCAAACGGGCGTCTCGAAATATCTCCTTCCCCCGAGGTCGCGAACTTCGCGTTCTTCTTTATAAGCAGTCGCACCGGGATGACCGTGAAACGCCCGGCGGTGGGCGCGGAGGGTTTCGTGCTTGACCACTATGATCGGGCGGCCATTGAAACTCATCTTCACGCAGTAGGAGATCGGTTGATGGAGGCATTTGGCAATCAGCCTCCGTATGCAGTCTTTAGCGACAGCCTGGAGGATTATGGATCGAACTGGACGGGCGATCTTATGGAGCAGTTTCGAGCGCGACGCGGCTACGACCTCACTCCTTATTTGCCAGCGCTGATCGGCGATACGGGCTCGCTGACGGCCGCCATTCGGCATGATTGGGGACGAACGCTCAGCGAACTGGCGAATGAGCGATTTCTTGCTCCCCTCCATGATTGGGCGCACCAGCATCACACCTTCTTTCGATCGCAGACCTATGGATACCCACCGGTCACGCTCTCGAGCAACCGGTATGCGGATCTTCCCGAAGGTGAGGGCAAAGGATCGTTGATGATGTGGCGAGAATTCTCCGATGTGCGTTGGGCGGCGTCGGCCGGACATCTGTTTGGCAGCCCGGTGATCTCGTCGGAAACCTGGACGTGGTTGCATTCTCCAGCGTTTCGCGCCACGCTTTTGGACCTGAAGGCAGAAGCCGATCTGCACTTCTTGCAGGGCATTAACCAGTTGGTCGGGCATGGCTGGCCGTATTCCCCCAAAGAAGAACGCGAGCCGGGATGGCGAATGTATGCGGCAACGGCTCTCAATACGCACAATCCGTGGTCGTTTGCGATGCCGGATCTGACTCGTTATCTGCAGCGGGTCAGCTTCGCGCTGCGGCAAGGAAAGCCGGCCAATGACGTTGTATTGCTGCTGCCGAATGACGATATCTGGTCCACGTTTTCGGCGAAAAGCAATTCCACGAATCCGGTGATCAACCAGGGAGGCTTCAACATCACGGGTTCGAATTTCAGCATTGATGAATCGCTGGACAAGAATTCATTGGTAAGCCGGCTGATTCCCCAGGTTCTCGACTCTGGATTCAATGTGGACTTTATTGACGCCGACACAATCGACACCGTGGGCATTCCGTACGCCGCTTTGATTCTGCCCGGGATCGAGCGGCTGCCGCTGGCGACCTATCAGAGAATAGAAGCCTATGCGCGGCGCGGGGGAATCGTAATTGCTGCGCACAGCTTGCCTTCTACGGCACCGGGTTTGCTTGAGGCGGAAGCTGACGGTCGACGGATTCGGGAGATCTCGCAACAGCTGTTCGAGGAAAAGGATGGGGTGGGACACTTCATTCCCGATGAAAAGCAACTGGGACCTGCGCTCACGAGTCTTCTGACTCCGGATGTTGTTTTTTCTCCTCGGACTCCACGCATCGGGTTTCTCCATCGCAAGCTCGAAACTGGAGATCTGTATTTCATCGCCAACACCAGTAATCGATCACACCACATTCAGGCGACATTTCGTCATTCTCGAAAAGCTGCTGAATGGTGGAATCCGTTTACCGGCGCGGTATCTCCGGTGGCGGCTGGCTCGGCCGTGGATCTCGACTTGCAGCCTTATGAGTCGCGCCTGATCCTGTTCACGGATTCGGCGAGTCGGATTGAAAAAGGGAAACCGGTCCTGCCCGCTGCCCCTTGGCGAACGATCGACCTCACCACGGACTGGAAGATTACGTTCAGCGAGACCAACCAAACCATCGGCATGCCCCAGCTTCATGCCTGGAGCGAGGATCCGGACTTCAAATACTATTCAGGTCAGGTGAGCTATCTCGGAACTTTCGATCTTTCGGCCCAGGACCTCGGTTCGGGAATCGAAGGTGAGCTTGATTTCGGACCGAGCACGCCGATTGAGGAACCGAACCCGCTCCCGGAATTCAGTATGAAGGCATATTTGGAAGGACCGGTTCGAGAAGCAGCGGAGGTCTACGTCAACGGAGAGCGCGCAGGATTTGTTTGGCATCCGCCCTATACGATTGACGTGAGCCGGTTCCTGACTGTGGGGAAAAACAGCCTCCGTATTATTGTCGGGAATACGGCAATCAACTCCTTGGCGGGGCATGCGCTCCCTGCTTACCGGTTGCTCAACGAGCGATATGGGCAACGATTCACTCCGCAAGATATGGGGAACTTGCAGGCCTTGCCGTCCGGAATCCTAGGAGCACTCAGGCTGAGGTTGGCACAGCGAGTTCAGCCCCAGTGAAGGCAAGGCTGATTCGACTCCTGGTGCGGGGAGCGCAACGATTTGGCTGCCAGATTGTTTTCGCCTCAGCAAAATGAGCGGAACTCCATGTTGATGGCAAGGCCGGCCTGAACGTTCTGTTTTGGATCACGGCACTCTACATCGTTGCGGCGTCCTCTCTGACACCGCCACCGCGACATCGGAGTAAGCTAATTGAACTGAAGCCAACACCAGCGTCTGTCCCATCCTCGCCTGGTGCTTCATGCTGGACGGAATTCACCAGCCGGACTCCACCTGGGTGACAGTTGTGCTGGCGGGGATGAAGGAATCGGCTCGAATCGTTGCGAACCGCACGAAGGCCCTCCAGGCGTTTCAGTGGCGTATAGAAAATGACGGTCTTTTTACAAGCGTAGAGACGTAGCACTCTTCGTGGATAGCCTGTCCCTGCTCATCGGCTTTACTGTGTTCAAGGTTGACGGATTCTTGACAGATGAGCCCTCGGGACGCCACCACTGGCCTGGGGATGTCTGTTCGGTTAGAACGTGGGGCGGTTGATACCTCCTGGGAGAGGGACAATCCCTACGTTAGCCGCGCCTCAGATTCGAGTCTGACCAATATCGCTCCCTGCCGAGAACGCTGGAAAACGGAATGGCTCGCGTGGTCTCCATTTTCACTTGACCCGCCTATCGATACTTCTCCGCAAATCGTCAAGCGGAGCGCGAGTATGTTGGGCTCAACGATCCCGCCAACAGCCGAACGACGGGGGAATGCGGCTACTAGCATGGTCCTGCCCTGGTTCGAGACTTCCTGGTTCGAGACTTCCTGGTTCGAGACTTCTACGATCAGGACCTGAAAATATTTTGATTAGTCTCCAACCTTCCGCAACCAATTCAGGGTTAAAGGCCGCGCAGAAGAACAAGGTACTTGCACAACGGGATGCAGAAGTTTTCAGTTGCGCGGAGACAGCGACCGAAGGAAAAGGAATGGATGTCGAGCAAGCCCTTTGAGAATCATCGAGATACATTGATGTCTTGGAGTTGCTGCAAGTAGCCGTGGCTTGGCACTTGCCGTGCTACCACTGAACATTAACGGAATGGAAGAACTTCGTCGTAAGGAGATCGCTTCGTGAGAGTCACAAGTCTCAAACTTGCAGTGTCGGTTTTGTTTATGGCAGCCGCTTTGACCATAGTGCCAATGGCGTCCGCGAATTCAACCACATTTAGCCTAAGCTTTAATAACTTGGGAATCTCCGGATCGGTTGGTACGGTCACCATTGCCGACACCGGACTCAATCAAGTCACGGTTAGCATCATGATGAACACGGGCTTTTCCGCGAAGTTGAATGGGGGGGACTTCGCCTTCAACGGACCCTCCGGCCTGACGCTATCGGGTGTGAGCGGATTCACCGCAGATGCGAATTCTGGTCTTGACTTTAAACATCTCAAGACTTCCCAGAACATGAGCATGTTCGGGAATTTTGCTTTCGACTTCACCAACGTTAAAGGAGAACCACATGGTGTCGTCAGCGCTGATACCGTTGCATTCGTGCTCACTGCTTCCGGCCTTAGCGCGAGTCAGTTCACAGGCGTTACCCTCCACTTCTGCACCGCCTCAGGCTCCAACTGCGGCCCGAACACTGGGTTCGCCAGTTCAACGCCAGAGATAACAACGGTTCCCGAGCCTGGTAGTCTGGGTTTGATGGGAACGGGATTGGTCGGTCTCGGTGGCTTAATTCGCCGCCGCTGGCTGCGCTCGAAGACGCTATGAATTCGACTCCTCCTGCCTGACCCCTGGGAAAAATCCCGGGGGTTGCTCTTTGTTGGAGCCAATTCCGTTTGTTCGCCGTTCGCCGTTGGTGGGGAGTGATGGCTTGGTTTTGGTTTCGAGCAAGTCATTTAATTCACGTGCAAGCTCGGCAACCTTGCTATAGCCTTTTTCAACGGCGAATCTGCTGGCACAAATCATCGACTTGCTTCTGCCGTTCTCTGCTTGGCATTAGCCCCGATGGATGTACTCCCGCAAACAAGTCTTACTCCGCGACCACTTCCCGTACCAGTTGCCAGTGTAAGGCTCCTCGGGCCGATCAGCTTCTGCCCCAGCTTTGAACGGAGCGTAGACGAGATTAACTTATCCAACATTGTAAACAGTCCGTTTACCTGTTGAAGGAGACAGGTTCTCAATTTTCAACCAGCAATTTGGTCGATTGTGGGGGCCAGGAGCTTGCATGGCCAGTCTCCGCAGCGATTGATGAAGCTGCTGTTAATCTGTACGAGTGAGGCAGCGTGCATTTTGCCCGGCGCAGTCCGACGGATTTCGCAGTCTCATGGCCTCCGTCCCACCACTTCGCTGACAAGAACGATCGCGACATTTGCTGAACACTCAACTCCCGGTTTGCCGGGTCAATGAGTTAAACGGCGATATTTCAACAAATACAGAGCGGATCTCGACATATAATGTCGCAGATTCGGTCAGTTCCTAAACGCAACGATGAAGAGCGCCATGCTACGAATCCTCTCTGTTCTCCTCTTGGTCGTGATGACGACGAGCGCGGTCCGCATGTCAGCGCAAGTATATCCATACCGTGACGGCACTCCCCACGTGACCGGATACCGCTCGGAAGTAATGGCCGAAGTCATGATCCAAGAAAGCGAATTCGTCCGCTTGGCCGACGCCATCCCCGCCGATAAATACACATGGCGACCGTCGCCGGATGTGCGCACGATCGCCGAGGTGTTTCTGCACGCCAGCGCGGCCAATTACAACCTTTACAAACTCGTGGGCACTCCTACTCCGGCTGGGGTCGACACGAAAACCCTGGAACAGTCCACCGTCGACAAAGCAAAAGTCATAGCTACGCTCAAGGCTTCCTACGCCCACGCCGAGGCAGCTATCCGCTCTATGCCCGACGCGGACTTGGAAAAGACTCTCAATTGGAACGGAGGGAAGATTACCGAACGGGGCGTCCTGCTCTATATCGTTCAGCACATCGCGCAGCACCTCGGTCAGCAAATCGCCTATGCCCGCTCAATCGGCGTCGTCCCGCCGTGGACACTCGACCCGCCACGGAAGAATTAGTCTTAACCGATTGGCAACGGTCAACTGTCGAAATCAACTGTCGAAACCGGACGATTACACATAATTCAGTGAGGCTATTTTACCCTTCAACCCCCGATTTAGAACCATGTGCCCCGCCGAGAATTGATACTGCTTATTGGCAACCAGCAGCTCGGACCTGTGCTCTGCTGAGAGTCGGTCTTTCGTGTATGCTCCAATAGCTCGATGGACCATGAGCCACTAGTTAGCTACACGAAGCAGATTGGAGAAACAGATGAAGATCGAGATCGTTCATTGCCCGACATGACAGAACAATAAGGCCAAGGTCACGAGTCTCGTGGCCCTCATCAAGAAGCGCCTCGATATTGAAGCTATCATTAAGCCTGGGAATACGGGTCAGTTTGAGGTTTTCGTTGATGGCGAGAGAATTGCCGAGCGCGGTGGAAACTGGGTTACACGGAGCTTTGGCGCGGGCTATCCCGATCTCGACAACGTGGTCGAGCAACTCGCGAAGCGTCGTGCGAGTTACGGCGCCAAGTAGGCAAGCAGGTCCGTCATTGACGCAGGGCGGCAAAGGCATCGCCCGCCCAAGTATCTTCATTGCTGTCCAAATTCGCGGGCTAACTGCTTGCCGAAGCGGAAGGTGTCGCCGTCGGTGAGAGGCTGAGCCCTCTGATACGCTGGATTGGGTTCCGACTAAGAATCAATTCAACTACAGGAGACTCAGCCCAATGAAAGTATGCAGCATTTTCTCGCAGGTGTTGAAGCTGTTTTCGCGCGGGGGTTCGAGAGCGCGGTCAGGCAGCACAAGGCCGAACGACACGCGCGGGACTTCACCAGTTGGGGCCAGTTCCTTGCGATGTTGTTTTGCCATGTGGGAAGGGCGCATTCCCTGCGCGAGATTTGTGGGGGGCTCGCGTGTTGTGAAGGGCAACTCAAGCATTTGGGAGTGCCGGTGGCACCCAAGCGGTCCACCTTGGCCTACGAGGTCGAAGTAAGTGCTTCTCGCGTTTTGTTATTCTGCTGTCCGAGTTACTACGTCATATATCCCGAAGATTAACTAGACGGTTTCTTCCCCGCTGGCGACAATCTGGATTTCGACCTGCTGCGTTCCTAACCCGGGGTGGACGGCCTTGAGCCGCACCGTTCCCGGCTTCTCCTGAGCTCGAATCCAAATCGCGCCGGTACCGCCGATCAGTGAGAACGGGTTGTCCCCGACGATATAGGCGGGGCCTTCCAATTCGAACTTGATCGCGTCATTCGCGAAGGGACAGACGTTCCCGAATTCGTCGCTGACGCGCACCACGACGCGAGTTGAATCCGCGCCATCGGCCATGAGTTCAGTGTCGTCGGGAAGAAGCATGAATTTTGTGTCGACGCCGCGCCCGGACATATTCCTCGAAATGACCTGCTTTCCCTGGATATATCCATCGATCCGCAGATCTCCCCACTTATGGAACAACTCTCCCATTTCGAGGACGAAGGGCGCGTAGCGCAGATTGGAAAACTGCTTGCGATCGGGATCGACGTCGGCGACGAGTTGACCGTCGATATAAAACTTGAGGTGGTCGCAATTGGAGCACACGACCGCTTTGGAGAATCCGACGGATGCATCGCCGCGAGCCCAATGAAAAGACGGCTCGAGCACGATCTCGTCTGCCGGGTCGCATTGCGATTTGTAGAACCCGGCGGCAGGTTTGGGTTCGCGGAAGATGTCAGTGACGCCGTGATAACAGATGCGATCGCCGGACCCGAAATTTCCATGCGTGTTGTAGTCGAAGGCGCACCAGCCAATGCCGCCGGCATATTGCGGATTTGACGCCAGTTGGTCGTGGATGCGGGCGTGCCGGATCGTGTGCTCGGTGAGGCGTTCCACCTGGTCGATGGTCTTGGTGGGATAGGTGTGCCCTACAAATTCGGTGTTTAAGTATCGAGAATGGTTCGGCGGTTTTAGGGGAAAACCAAAATCGTTCATGGTGAAGACGTCTTCCAGGAATTCAGATGCCTGGAAGGAACGGATGCCGCCCGTCTGCCGGGTTGGGTCGAGCAGATGAGCCATGGCATTGGTGCGCGTATAGAAATCATGATCGTCTTTGGATTCGTTGATGCGCACTCCCCACAGAATGATAGAAGGATGGTTCCAGTCGCGGCGAATCATGCGGCGAACATTGTCGATCGAGATCTGCTTCCAGGCCTCGTCTCCAACGTGCTGCCAACCGGGAATCTCTTCGAGCACCAGCAGACCGACCTCGTCACAAGCATCGAGGAAATGATGCGACTGCGGATAATGCGAAGTGCGGACCAGGTTGCACTTGAGTTTGTTGCGCAGGATGTCGGCATCGCGGCGCTGCGGACGCGCAGGCATGGCCTGGCCCACCCATGGAAAGGTCTGATGACGGTCCAGGCCCCGCAGTTTGATGACTTTGCCGTTTAACTCGAAGCCGTGGTCGGTGAATTGGGCCTCGCGGAAAGCGAAACGGCGCGAGTCTTCGTCGAGCAATTGCGTCCCGTGACGCAGGCGCACCCGGGCTGAGTACAGACTGCGCTTTTCGAAATCCCACAGCTTGATTCCGTTCAGCCGGTCGAGGCGAAGCGTATGAGGCAGCGGGTCGCTGGGCGCCCCCGCAGACGCCACTTGTTGCGAGGCTTTCGCGATCACGCGGTCGCCGTCGAGCAATTCGACATCAATCGTCAAGAGCTCCTTAGACGCTTCCAGATGCTGCACGTAGCAGTCGAGATCGACGCTGGGATTTGCCGAGAGAACATCTCTAGGCCGAACAAAAATGTTTTCGATAAATGTCGATGGCACGATGCGCAAAGCAACTTCGCGATAGATGCCGCCGAAGGTGAGGTAGTCGATTTCATATCCGAAGGGTGGAATGTCGGGACGCTCCGACGAGTCGACATCGACAGCGAGGACATTTTCCCCATCAAAGTTGATGTGCGGGGTTAAATCGAATGAGAATGGAGTGTAGCCGCCCTTGTATTCTCCGAGACGCTCTCCGTTGATCCAGACCGTGGAAGCGGTCATCACGCCTTCGAAGTCGACGAAAACACGCTTTCCGCGCGCTTCTGGTGGAAGCTTGAAGCGACGGCGGTAGAGCGACACAAACTCGTAGGTCTTCTCGTCAAACCCGTGCCACGGGAGCCGGACATTGGTATGCGGAATGACGACCCGGTCGAATCCGGAATCGTCGAATTCTTTTGCGTGCCCACCTTCTACAACGGTTCGGCTGTAACGCCACTTGCGATTGATGGGAACAATGATGCGGCCACTCGCCGGCGAGGCGCCAGATTGCGCGCCACCCTCCGGAATCGCATAGGGCGCGAGAACCGCGCCAGCCAGAAGTGTTCCGGTCTGTTGTAAGAATTTGCGCCGCTCCATTCGTTCCCTTTCCCCCTCGGTCATTTCTCGATCATCGACTCGAGCTAAGCATGCA